>Ga0255347_1002708_pt1 | contig 24450 bp, 11 predicted proteins | sample wastewater_treat_2_FD_192479 | JGI IMG/M metagenome (GOLD analysis project Ga0255347, IMG submission 192479) | Wastewater microbial communities from Lulu Island WWTP, Vancouver, Canada - plant24 | ecosystem: Engineered > WWTP > Wastewater > Unclassified | place: Canada: Vancouver, British...
CTGGGACTGGAGAAGGTCCCAAGGGTTGGACTGTTCGTCCATTAAAGCGGCACGCGAGCTGGGTTCAGACCGTCGTGAGTCAGGTCGGTCTCTATCCGGTATAGGCGTTGTATATTTGAGGGAATCGACCCTTAGTACGAAAGGATCAGGGTGTGGTAACCTCTGGTGTATCAGCTGTTCTACCAAGAGCATTGCTGAGTAGCTAAGTTATTATCGGATAAGCACTGAAAGCATATAAGTGCGAAGCCTATCCCAAGATTAAATATACTTGTATAGCTTGCTATACGGAAGGTCCGTGGGAGACTACCACGTTGATAGGCTCCAAGTGTAAGTATAGTGATATATTTAGCTGAGGAGTACTAATAGACCAAAAGCTTTTTTGAATTCATACTTTCTGTTCGGTTTTAAGTGTACAAAATACACTGATAGCTCTTTAGAACTGAAGTCCTGCTGGTCTTTCAAAAGAAAGGCCTCCAGGCAAAAGGACTTGTTAATTACAAATCTTTTTGCCTGGCGATTGTAGCAGAGTGGAACTACCTGACTCCATCCCGAACTCAGAAGTAAAACACTCTAGCGCCGAAAATACTTAAACCTTTGGTTTTGGGAAGATAGGTCATTGCCAGGATTTTAGAAATTAGAACCCACTCGAAAGAGTGGGTTTTTGTTTAAATATATTCCTCTAGGATAATCTTGGTCTCTATTGAATTTTTTACATGATGTGTTTTTATCCCTGTAGAGAGAATAGGGTAGTCATTCCCATCTGGATTAAATTCATCCCCAATATATACAGCATTTTCTTTACCTTCTGAAATCAATTCTAACAACCTTAAAATATTATCTGCCTTGTTCATCCCCTTTGGAACAATATCTATGGTATTTCTTCCAGTAATAAATATTTCATACTTTTTACCTAATCTTTTTAATAATTCTTCCTTAATCTTCCTCCTAATATTCCCATCCCTATCCCAATTATCTTTTTCTGAATCAGTAGAATCATTTCCAAGGCAGTTTATTGATATAACAGAACCTTTGTCATGTACCCTTTGCTTAGAATCGCTTCTAGGGACATATGATTTCCACTTAACTCTCCGAATAGCTCTCTCAATCACTCTTTTCTCTCTCTGTGATATATTGGTTGATTCGTAAAGTACAAACCAACCATCTTCATATTCGAAAATCAGGTTGCCATACTTGGGGCAGAGTAGGAGGTTTTTTAGTAAGTCGGGATTGTTTAATTTAGTATTTGATATTAATAGATCTCTAAGACCTTTTATTGATCTACCTGCTGTTAATATAGCTACCTTTTTACTTTCAAGAATATTTTTAAGAAGAAATAGCATCTCATCAGAAGGAGGAGACTTAGGTTCTGCAATGGTGTTGTCGTAATCTAGAATTATCACCTTTTTCATATTCAATTTTATCACATATAAATATTGCCTGTGGAAAATATGCTACCCCATAGACTTTCTTTCTCGGTTGTTATTTTGTACTTTTTCTTCAAAACATAGTAAGTTTTGGAAAATCAGGAAAGTAATGTAAATATCTTGGTCTAGCAATGTGGGGGAGTGGCATAAAAAATAAATGTAACATTACTACTGCTTTGGTGGAAATATGTTTCAAAATATCGAGCATATTAATTATAGAGAACAGATTAGCCTGCCTGCTCGCTGTAGAAATCCCTTTAGGAAAGAACAATTCTGCTGTTTATGATATTTACCCATATCTAGACCTTTGTATGAATGTTGTATAATAAATATGGAATAAATTTATAGAAAATGGGATTTGAAACAAGGTCGAAACTATAGGGTGGTGTCGTTTGAGGGGGGAGACCAGGTAGGAAAGGGGGATGCTGTTCTTAATCTCTCAAGTAAACTTCTCTCATTGGGAATACCTGTGACATACTCATCCTTCCCAATTTATGCAACTCCTCTTGGAACAATGGTCAGATTTGCTTTGAAAGGTGGATTGTCAAATTTCAATTTAGATAAAAAGAGAGAATTAAAAATCAGAATGGCTCTCTTTGCTCTTAATAGGCTCGAATTTATGGAAGTCCTTCTCTCAAATCCTAAATATAAAAAGACATTGATAATGCTTGATAGGAGCTCTTTTAGTAACTCTGTCACTTTAGGATATGGATTATCAACCATAGAAGATATCACTAAAAAAGAGATAGAGGAATTTGTTGAATACTTCCTTTGGCTTGATTCATTCATGATAAAAAAGATGAATCTCGCAAACTGTGTTATACAGCTTGCTACAAAAGATGGTGATTGGAAAAACAGTAGAGGGGAGGCAATAGATGAATATGAAAAAAGTAATGTACAGGAGAACTCAGAAAAAATATATGGAATCTGTGAAAAAAAATTTGGAGATGGATGGAGGAAAATAATTACGAAAGCAGGAGATAATTGGAGAAATAGGGAAGATATATCCAATGATATATATGAATTCCTTGTTGACAGGATAGGTGGCTTAAATGAGAATTTCGAAAGCAAAATGTTTGAAGTGCGATATGAAATAGGAATAGAGGAGATTTTGGGCCAGATATACAAAGGAGAGTCTCTTCCTGAGGGCATACTAACAGAATATCTAAAAGCTCTAAGATCAAACGATAAAGAAAATATGTATAAATTTGGGACTGAGATAGGGGTAACTGTTGGTAAGACCTGTCAATTAATGAAATTTAGTAATAAGGGAGTAAAAAAGGCTGCTAGAGCAATAATAGATGATCTTAATGAAATAATAGAAATTTCTTCTGTGTTAATATCGAAGGGATTTTCAAAGAAATTTAGAGACTCTGTATATGACTAAAAAACAAATAGCTATACAACTACTGTCCGAAGTAGAGAAACTCTTCCCAGAAGCGACTACAGAGCTTCAGAATTGGTCTACACCATTCCAGTTTCTCGTCTGTATTCTTTTATCTGCTCAGACTACAGATAAGCAGGTAAACAAAGTAACCAAAGATCTGTTTAGAAAATACCCGAATGCAAGCAATCTAGCTGAGGCAAACATTAAAGACATCGAGAATACCGTCGGGGGTATTAATTATTTCAAAACAAAATCTAAACATATAATTGAAACTGCCAAAATCATAAGTACAAAATATGGTGGTAGACCACCGAAAGATCTTAAAAAACTTCAAGAACTCCCAGGTGTCGGTTACAAGACTGCAAATGTGTTCCTTAATGACCTTTACAAAGCAAATCGTGGGATTGCAGTAGATACCCATGTTATGAGAGTGGCTGTCAGATATGGATTAAGTGAAGGGACAGACCCCACGAAAATTGCCCATGATTTGGAAAGCCTCTATCCAGTCCAGGATTGGTACAAGGTCAATTCAACATTTGTTTTATATGGTAGATATATTCTAAAGGCCAAAAACCCTGATTGGGACAGGGTTGTTCTCAAAAAATATCTAAAGGGACAGACCCTAAAGAAAAAGGCGACAGACCGGAAATAGTATGATATAATCCAACTGCAACATTTTAGATTAGTAGTATGCATATACTAGTTGCAAGTATTGCATCACCAATAGGAAAATCCTATGGATAACAAAAAACAAACAGAATTATATTCACAAATTGATAAATTTCTTGCTGATGGCGAGAATAAAATCAAAACATTTTCTAAAGGAGATATAGTAGAAGGTATCGTAGTTGATGTAAGAGACGGTCTTTTGGTTGTTGATATCGGTTTTAAATCTGAAGGTATAGTTGCTGGTAGAGAACTTAAAAGCGATATTCTTGATTGGAGGAATCTTAAGATTGGGGACAAAGTTATTGTCTATGTTGTTAAACCTGAAGATGAAGAGGGACAATTAGTACTCTCAATTAGAAGAACACAACAAGCAAGTGCTTGGTTGAATTTAGAAAAAGCAAAAGAGAATAACGATGTAATAGAGACAGTTGTTGTTGAATCAAACAATGGTGGGTTAATAGTAGAAATAGGGAAGGATATCAGAGGCTTTATTCCCACCTCTCAATTAGATGCATCTAGAGTATATGCTAGTGGAATAAGGCAAGTAGGAAAGGATATATCATCAAAAGTTCAAAAAACATTAAGTTCTCTTGTTGGAACAAAGATATCTACTAGAATAATAGAATTAGATAGAGAGAAGAATAGAATAATTCTTTCAGAAAAGATGGTTACACAATCTAGAGATTTGGAGCAAAGAGAAAAGACATTAAATAAGGTAAAGGAAGGGGATATTTTGAAAGGAACTGTAAGTGGAATTACACCATTTGGTATATTTGTTAATGCTGAAGGTTTAGAAGGTTTAGTCCACCTATCTGAGCTTTCTTGGGATAAGGTAGAGGATATTGGTTCCCTATATTCCGTTGGGAGTAAGGTAGATGTAATGGTTATAGGTATAACCGATGGAGGAAAGAGAGTTGCATATAGTGTTAAAAGATTACAGAAAGACCCATGGTCTGAGGCAATATCTAAATTCAAGGTTGGTGATATTGTTGATGGAGAGATACAGAAAGTTGTTCCCTATGGTGCTTTTGTTAGAATTGCAGAGGGTCTAAATGGATTAATACATATATCAGAGCTTTCTGACCAATTAGTTAAAGATCCTGCAGATATAGTTAAAGTAGGGGATAAAGTAAAGGTAAAAATATTATCAATTTCCTCTACAGAGAGACACTTAGGTTTAAGCTTAAAAGCAGCTTCTGAGAAGAGTAAGGCTAAGGCAGAGAAAGTTGAAAAGAAACTTACAGAAGAAGAGTTAGCATCTGTTGTAGATTCTGCAGTTGAGGAAGAGATTGGAACAAAGGAGTAATTGCCCCAGTATATAGTATAATTAGGTAATAATGCAGGTTGTAAAAAAGAAACAATCCATATTTAAACGCATAAGCCAGAATGCAAATATTTCTCTTAGAAGTGCATCTTTGGTTTCTGAGCATTTCAAAGAGAAAAAGATTTCTCCTGCAAGTTTGTTTGTAGGAATACTCCTTAACGAAGAGTGTATAGCCACTAGAGTTATTGAAGAAATGGGATTGGATAGGGGGGAGATATTGAAAAGGTTTTTCAATGGAAAAATGATTGAGATTACAGGAGATACATCAGTATCAAGAGAATTAGAATTTTCTTCAAAGGTTCAAGAAATATTTAGACAGGCCTTTAATTTTGCACAAAGAATGTCTCATGTATATGTTGGTACAGAGCATTTAATGTTAGCTCTTCTTCAATCGGGTGATTCACAGTTGGAGCCTTTAAAAAGCTTTGGACTTACATATAGGGCATTTAGGAAGGTTTTAAGTAGGGTGGCAATGTATCCCTTAGGAATATTAGCAAAACCTATGGAATCTGACTTAGAAGAGCATATAGATTGGGGTACAGACTTAGTTGAATTAGGTAGAGATGGTAAATTGGATCCAGTAATTGGAAGAGAGGAGGAAATAGAGCAGTTAATAAATATATTAAGTAGAAGAAAGAAGAATAATCCATTAATCATAGGTGAGGCGGGGGTTGGAAAAACAGTATTAGTAGAGGGTCTTGCTCAGAAAATAGCCGATGGACATGTTCCTCCTTCTCTTAGGGATGTAAGTATAGTATCTTTGGATGTTTCTTCCATAATGGCTGGAAGTAGAATGAGAGGGGATATTGAAGAAAAGGTAATGATAATAGTTCAAGATATCATTTCTAGTCGCAATACAATACTATTTATAGATGAAATTCATAATATAGTTTCTCCTGGTATACCTGGTAGCTCCTCAGATATAGCATCAGTGCTTAAACCTGCACTATTACAGGAAGGATTTAGATGTATTGGAGCAACAACTAGTGATGATTATACTATGTATTTTGAGATGGATAATGCCTTAGCAAGGAGATTCCAACCAATCTTTTTGAAAGAAGCTACTGTAGATGATACATTGGAAATTTTAAATAATGTAAGGCCTATATTAGAAGCTCATCACAATGTACGAATAGGGGATGATGCAATATCCTCCGCTGTTTCCTTGTCAGATAGATATGTAACAGAAAGATATTTGCCAGATAAAGCAATAGATTTATTAGATGAAGCCTCTGCATCAAAAAGACTTAAAATAGAGTCAGGATATAAAGGTCTTTCCTCTTTAATGGCAGATATTAAGAATATATCAATAGAAAAGAATATAAAAATTCAGGGAGGAAGAATGGAAGAGGCATTGAAACTACAAAAGAAGGAGGAAACATTAAAGAAAAAGATTACCAAGTTAGAGGCAGAGTGTTTAAAGAACAAGAAGAGTGTTGGGAATAAAGTTAATACAGAAGATGTTAGAAGTGTAGTATCAAAGTGGACAGGAATACCTCTTAATACTTTAGGTAGCAAGGAAAAAAGTGCACTTCTTAAACTTCAGGATAACTTAGAGAGATTTGTTGTAGGTCAGGAAGATGCTTGTGCTTCTGTTGCATCTGCTATAAAAAGGGCAAGAACTGGAATAATTGATTCAGAGAGGCCTTGGGCATCATTTCTGTTTCTAGGCCCAACAGGGGTTGGGAAAACAGAACTAGCAAAGGTTCTAACAAAAGAGCTTTTTGGTGACAAAGATAAGCTGATACAGATAGATATGAGTGAGATGATGGAAATGCATAGTGTCTCTAAATTAATAGGTTCTCCTCCTGGTTATGTAGGCTTCCAGCAGGGTGGTTGGCTTACTGAAAGAGTAAAAAGACAACCACACTCAGTTATACTTTTTGATGAGGTAGAGAAGGCTCACCCAGATGTATTAAATGTACTTCTACAAATACTAGAGTATGGTCATTTAACCGATGGAAGGGGTAGGAGAGTGAATTTCAAAAATTGTGTCATTATTCTAACCTCAAATATAGGTGCTGAGGAGATAAGTAAGGATAAGGTTTTGGGTTTTGTTGGTAAAAATAGTCATAGTAGGAGTGATGAGCAAATAGATGAGGCATACTCTTCAATGAAAAAGATGCTATTGGAGGAATTAAGGCATAATTTAAGACCAGAATTAATTAACAGGTTAGATGATATTGTTATATTTAGATCACTACTCAGAAGAGATGCCAGAAAGATTGTAAAACTGCTTGTAGAAGAATTGAACGGTAGGCTTAAGGAGGAGAAAATAAAGGTAGTTCTTGATAGAAAGGCTGTAACATATATAGTAGAGGAAAGTTTTAATGAGGAGTATGGTGCTAGACCTCTTAGAAGATTCTTGCAGGATAAAGTGGAGAATCTGTTGGCAAACTTTATATTAGAAAATAGTAAAATGTTTGAATCAGGTAAGGAAGTTGTTGTTAAATTAGGTATTAAAGATGGAGTTATTAATATATTAAAAAAATAATATGAGATATCTATGCTCATCTTGTGGTGCAGAATCATTGAAATGGTCAGGAAAGTGTCCTGTCTGTGACGAATGGGGGACTTTAGAAGAGGTAAGTAATTCTACAGAATCAGAAACAATTAAGCCCATAGAGGCTTCACACTATAAACCAATTAATGAGTACAGTAGTAAATCCTCTAGTACTTCTGGAAGAATAGGAACTGGATACAAAGAGTTAGATAGGGTGTTGGGTAAAGGTATTGTAGAGGGAGAGGTAGTTCTTCTGAGTGGTGAACCAGGTGTAGGTAAATCTACTCTCCTTATGCAAATAGTTCTTAATTTTTCTAGTAAAGGGAAAGTATTGTATGTATGTGGGGAAGAGTCTCCTACACAATTAAAATCTAGATTAGAGAGAATCAGACCAAACGGCTTAAAGGGTAAAGAAAAGGAAAATTTTGTACTAACAGAAGATGTTTCAGTAGAAGGAATTGCGGAATTAGTAAAATCTGATAACTTTAATCTTGTAGTAGTTGATTCTATTCAAAGTATGGTATCTCTCTCATCAAAAGGATATCCGGGAAGTATCAGTCAGGTGAGGGTAAGTGGTTCTGTCTTAACAAGACTTTCCAAAACTACGGGTGTTCCCATGTTTATAGTAGGGCAGATTAACAAAGGTGGAGATATTGCTGGTCCGAAAGTTCTAGAACATATTGTAGATTGTGTTCTGTATATGGAAGGAGACCAATATAATCAATATAGAATAATAAGGAGTATAAAGAATAGGTTTGGTTCAACCAATGAAATAGGTGTATTTGAGATGAGAGGTAATGGTTTGGAGGAGGTAGGAAATCCATCTTTGGTATTCTTAGAATCAAGTAGTAAATCTTCTGGTAGTGCTATAGGTGCTGTTATTCAAGGCTCTAGAGTAGTATTTGTAGAGGTACAAGCATTGGTTGTAGAAAGAGAAAGTGAAGGTGGTCCTTTAAGAAGGGTTGCAAATGGGATTAAGAAGCCTAGATTAGATATGTTATGTGCTGTTATGTCCAGAAAGGGTGGAGTGTTTTTAGGGAATAAAGATGTATTTGTTAATGTTGTTGGTGGATTAACTGTAAACGATCCTGCAATAGATTTAGCTGTATGTGCAGCTATTAAATCATCTGTAAATGAGAGTATCCTATCAAAGAGCAGTGTATATTTTGGAGAGGTTGGTCTTACAGGAGAAGTAAGAGGTACATGGGGTGTTGATTCCGTTGTATCGGAGGCAGTAAGGGCTGGATATGATGAGTTAATAGTTGGGAGAATGAAGGTAGGACAAACTAAAAACCTTAAAGTAAGGAAGGTTCAGAAGATAAATACCATCTAGTTTTTTATTTTTCCAAATAAATATCCACCAATTATGTAACAGATACTTTTTATGTAACACCGTACTATGAGGAGGTGCAAATAAACCTAGTATTACAACCTTTTATCATTAAACAAACATATGTGGATATTATATATAGGGTTGACAATTATCACCCAAAGAGATATACTTTACCCAGATCTTTCAAACATATGTGGATATCTTAGTTTTCTCCCTTTGTCTGGGGTGTTACAAGCACAACTGGGCAACAGGAAAAGATTAAGATATCATTTCCCGTTTATTTTCCCTTTGATTCCAGCCCGAATTAAATGGAAAGAAGAGGGGAAACATGTATTATGTTATTCGAGACTTTTTCTTAATATAAGAGAAAGAACCCGGGGTCGGTTGGGGCAGTACCGATCCCTTCTTCTTTATCCCATATGATTCTTCAAGTATTTGACATCTCAGATTGATTTCAATATACTTCAAATATCATATGGCTATATCATATAGCCCCATATTTTAAATTCCCTAATAATCAAATGGTTAAGAAAACAAAAGGTATTAAAGAATACGAGCAGATGAATCTTGCTGATTTACGCTCTATTGCTCAAGATTTAAAACTTGAGAATTTTATGGAACTCCAAAAAAGAGAGTTAATTATTGAAATATTAAAAAAATCTACTAACGAAGACGGTTTTGTCATGGTAGAAGGAATATTAGAAGTACTTAAAGATGGTTCTCACGGTCTTTTAAGGACAGATGGTTTGTTACCTGGAGATAATGATGTATATATCTCTGGTTCTCAGATAAAGAAGTTTAGTCTAAGAACAGGTGATGAAGTCTCTGGTCCTGCTAGATTACCGAAAGAGAAAGAGAAATTCTTAAGCCTTCTTAGAGTAGATACAGTATATGGCAAACCTGCAGCAGAGGCTGTCAAAAGACCTGCATTTAGAAAATTAACACCGATATTTCCTAAAAAACAGATAAAGTTGGAAACAGATCAAGAAACAATATCTACAAGAATGATAGACTTGCTTTCTCCAATAGGTTTTGGACAAAGATCAATGGTTGTTTCTCCTCCTAAAGCTGGTAAAACATGGCTACTTAAAGATATTGCTGATGGTATTGCACAGAATCATCCAAAAGCTAAATTAATAGTAGTATTAGTTGGTGAAAGACCTGAAGAGGTTACGGATATGAAGAGATTTGTAAAGGGAGAAGTATATGCTTCTAACTTTGATGAATTACCTGAGCATAACTGTAGAGTTGCTGAAATGGCACTTCAAAAAGCTATGAGAATGGTAGAGTGGGGAGAGGATGTCATAATCTTAATGGATAGTATTACAAGATTAGCAAGAGCATACAACATTACTATGCCTACATCAGGTAAAACACTTTCAGGTGGTTTTGATCCAGTAGCTTTGTATCCACCTAAGAGATTCTTTGGTGCAGCTAGAAATTTTGAGGAACAGGGTAGTCTTACAATAATAGCGACAGCATTGGTTGAAACAGGAAGCAGAATGGATGATTTAGTATATGAAGAGTTTAAAGGTACAGGTAATATGGAACTCCATTTGGACAGGAAACTTGCGAATAGGAGAATATATCCATCCATAGATGTAATCAATTCTGGAACTAGAAACGAAGAACTACTTCTAAGTCAAGAGGTTCTAAACCAATCATGGAGAATTAGAAGAATGCTTGAAGTCCTAGATTCCAATGAAAATCCAACAGAAGTATTAGTAAGTAGATTAAAAAAGACCAAGAGTAACGAAGAATTCTTGGCTACTCTGCATGAGGCATAAATAATTGGTATAATATTCATTATCAATTTATCTATCTACTATCTTGGATACAGATAATATCCCGGAAAATAAAAATATCTCAGGTTTAAGCTTTAGGGAAATCTCACATATTCAAATACAGAGATACTCTAGCAAGAGCGATTTAGAAAGCTTTCTTTTCGTAGATGATGATATTGATGATCAGAATTCTTTTAAAAAATTCAGAAGAGCTTTGTATGAGGGATATACCAAAAGAATTAGTAAAAAGGGAATTCTTTCGTTTCTTTTCGCTTTCTTAGATTATCTCTATACAAGATTTAGAGTCTTAATTATTCTCCTTTCCGTAGTTTTTAACATAATCTTTAAGTCATTTGAAAATACTAAAAATAATTTAACAAGAAGAATGTTCTGGGGTAGAGGTAATTTCTTGGGATCAGCTCTTCAAGTATTGGCTTTTGTAATAGTTTTCATTGTTGTAATTTCATACCTTTACAGAAAACCGGTTGTAATTGTAGCTAGCGACGGACAATTAGATAGAATAGGGGTTGCAGAAACTGATGTTATGGTAATGAATGCTTCTTTAAATACATTAATACCTAAAGATAGGGCAAGGAGATCTGTTGAGGAATATATAGTAAAGGGGGGAGATACATTAAGCACAATAGCTGAGTATTACGGTATTAGTATTGAATCTATTCTTTGGGCAAATAATATGACAGAGAGAAGCTTGATTAAACCTGGCCAAACATTAGATATTCCACCTAGCGATGGAGTCATAGTGACTGTAGGCAAGGGGGATACACTATCTACATTGGCTAAGAAATACTCTGCAAATGAACAGTCAATAGCAGACTTTAACTGGTTAGACTATCCTTTCACTCTTGAGCAAGGTTCTGAACTCTTTATTCCTGATGGTAAAATGCCAGCTCCTCCTAAACCAGTATATGCTTCTACAACACCATCCTTCTATGTCTCAAACCAGTATGTAAGTGCAGGCACAGCCGCATCTGCTGGAGACCCAAATGTAGGTAGATTTATAACTTGGCCTGTAGCAGGTAGGGCAGGAGTAATATCTCAATACTACTCTGGATATCACAGAGCTATAGACATAGCTTCAAATGCCTTGCCAAATATAGTAGCAGCAGCCTCTGGTACTGTAATATTTGCAGGGTGTAGTGGATACTGTCCACCTCTTGGATCTACATATGGTGGTTCTGGTTATGCATGGTCCATACAAATAGATCATGGTAATGGATATACAACATGGTATGCACACTTGAAGAATGTTTATGTTAGATCTGGACAGGGAGTAGGTGCAGGAGAAGTTATTGGTCAAATGGGTTCTACAGGTAGGTCAACAGGTCCTCATGTACACTTTGAGTTACGAAGAGGAGTGGGATATGGATCTCAGGTAAATCCACTATCATACTCAAATTGGTAACCCCTACCTTTGATTTGTGCAATTCCGTTGTCTTAACAATAACTATACGGTATTTATGAACGAAATTTAATATTCTATAGGTAATACCAATTCCTTTCATTATGATATAATCCTCATATCGGGCTCATAGTTCAGAAGGTAGAACATCGCATTCGCAATGCGAAGGTGGCTGGTTCGATTCCAGCTGAGTCCATAAATTCGGGCCTGTAGCTCAGTTGGCTAGAGCACATCGCTGGCAGCGATGGGGTCAGGGGTTCAAATCCCCTCAGGTCCACAGTTATGTTTTAAAATTAAAGATATTTTGATAAATAATTAATATCTTTCCCTATTACATTACAAAGAATCTCCCCTGCAAATATGAGATTTCCATCAGCATCAATTATTTTCTTTCTCTTATCCAAACTATCTTTAATAGAAATTCTTATATTTTTAGTATTCTTCAGATTCCTTGTACTAGATATAAAATCACTATCTTTGACAATATGTTCCATATTATTTGAAGTCTGATTACTGAATTGATGTAATTCCCAACGTATTACTGAAGCATATTTGGTGATAATATTGTAAATATTTTGTAAATCATCAAGGTTCCTATTATGTACTACAGTATTTATACTGACCTTCACACCGTTTTTATCTAAGAGATTCATAATCTTTTCAAATTTTTCCAGATGATTACAAGATTCATTTCTAAAAATCTCAACTATACTATTGTTACTCCCATCCAATGGTATTCCAAATAAGTCAACCAAACCACAAATTTCTTTAATAGAATAATTATTTAAAAATTCTTTGTCTAAGAATGGATATCCCGTGGTATCTAAGTGTACTCTTAAGTCATTATCCTTGGCATACTTTATGATATCCATAAAGTCCTCTCTAAGTAATGGATCACCTCCTGTAAGTGTAACTTGTTTATAATTGAGAGTGGCTAGTTGATGTAATAATTTTCTTATATCTTGAGTAGACATTTGTCCTAATCCTCTACCATTCCATATACAACCCTTACAATACATAGGGCATTTTCTAGATATTGCTATACAAATCTTTTTCATATCATGGCTTAAATACTTTTCTATCGCAACAACATGCTTATTATCTTTTTCTCTTCCCATTTTGATTTTCCATTCAAGAAGATCTCCAATTGTTTGAAATGGATATCCTTGAATTAATTGTTTTCTTTTAGAACATTTGCTAAAAGTATACTCCGTGTACTCCGAGGGAATCCATTTGATATAAATACATAATTTATCATCCATAAATGAAATAACGGGAGAATCATCAGCTTTACTATACTTTAATTTTCCCTTGTTCTTCACTTTTTCCCATTCATTCTCTGAAACCAATATATCAATATCATTTATTTCCTCCATATCCCTTATTCCCAATGCATACATAATCCCAGAACCCATAATAATATATTCATCAGGATTCAAATTTAGACTATCTAATTTCTTGAAAATAGAATTATTCTTTAAATCTATATTTTTCATCTCTTCGGATTATACATCATTTGTACACAATCATATATACAATCCTAATACTGTTCCACACCCTAGTTCCACAAATCAATTAATCCTGTCCTTTTAATGTTTTCTTTTTTGCTGTAAAATACCCTAACTAAATAATTAATGATAGAAATGGAATATAACCCAAAAAACTTTGAACAAAAATGGCAAAAAAAATGGTTCTCATCACTTTTCTATGAAGGAAAAGACTTTGAAAAAAGACCAAAATACTATCTATTAGTAGAATTCCCATACCCATCTGGAGATAGTATGCATATGGGTCATACAAGAAACTACTGTATGATGGACTCAGTAGCCAGATTAAGAAGAATGATGGGTCAAAATGTAATATTTCCTATGGGTTGGGATGCATTTGGACTACCTACAGAAAACTATGCTATTAAAGTAAAAAGGGCACCTCAGGAAATTACAAAAGAAAATGTTGATACATTTAGAAAACAACTTAAAAGTTTAGGTCTAACATTTGATTGGAGTAGGGAGGTCAATACAACAGATCCAGAATACTATAAATGGACACAGTGGATATTTTTAAAGCTATATGAGAAAGGATTAGCCTACAAAACAGAAATGCCAATCAATTGGTGTCCGAAATGTAAAGTTGGATGTGCCAACGAAGAGGTTATAGATGGGAAGCATGAAAGATGTGATACAGATGTAGAGAGAAGAAATATTAATCAGTGGGTATTAAAGATAACTGAATATGCAGATAGATTGGATAAGGATTTGGATTTGACAGAGTATTGGGATAGTGTGAAGGTAAGGCAGAGAAATTGGATAGGGAGAAAAACATGGTATGACATAGAATACGAGATAGAGGGTACAGATGAGAAGATTAAAGTTTCAACAACAAGACCAGATACTCAGTTTGGTGCAACCTTTGTAGTTGTGGCTCCAGAACATCCTGTAGTAGAGAGGTTGAAAAAATATATGGATGATAAGACTGTTAAAGAGGTAGAGAAATATCAGAAAGAGAGTAGAAATAGGTCAGAGTTGGATAGAATAAGTAAAAACAGAGAAAAAACGGGTGTTAATACAGGACTTCTATGTAAAAATAGCATAACTGACAAGAGTATGCCAATATATCTCGCAGACTTTGTGTTAGCAACAGTTGGAACTGGTATGGTGGTTGGAGTTCCTGCTCACGATAGCAGGGACTTTGAATTTGCTACTAAGTACAATATCCCTGTAATTAGAGTTATTGAGGGACCAAATTCTGACAGGTCTGAGATTAATTCTTTGGAAAATGTGTACGAGGAAGAAGGAATGGTTTTCAATTCAGGCTTTCTAAATAATCTCAGCAGTGAAGATGCCAGAGTGAAAATAGGAGAATATCTAAAAGAAAACACTATAGGAAATGTTGTAGAGAGATACCATCTAAGGGATTGGATATTCTCACGACAACACTACTGGGGAGAACCTATACCTATAGTTCACTGCGATAAATGTGGTGAAGTTCCAGTACCTGAGGATCAACTACCTGTGGAACTACCAGTTGTGGAAAGTTATGAACCAACTGATACAGGAGAGTCACCGTTGGCAAATATTACACAATGGGTTGAAACAGAATGTCCGAAATGTGGAGGGAAGGCAAAGAGAGAAACAGACACAATGCCCAATTGGGCTGGTTCTAGCTGGTATTTCTTAAGATATATAGATCCAAACAATTCGGACAAACTTGCTGATATGGATAAATTAAAGTACTGGATGCCAGTAGATCATTACGAAGGTGGAGCGGAACATGTTACCCTCCATCTCCTATACTCCAGATTTTGGCATAAATTCCTATATGACATTGGTGTAGTACCAACACCAGAACCATATCATAAAAGAACAATCCATGGATTTGTACTAGGAGAAGGTGGAGTGAAAATGTCAAAATCATTGGGTAATATAATCAGACCAGATGATTTAATTGAAAAATATGGAGCAGATGTAACCAGAGCATACATGATGTTTATGGGACCATACGAAGGTGATGTGACATGGAATACTGAAACAATTAATGGTGTAAAGAGATTTGTTGCAAAGTATTACGAATTCATACTCTCTGCTTGGGAAAGAAAAGGAGAAAGTACAGAAAAAGAACAGAAAGCAATTGCTAAGTTGGAAAACAGAATAGAAAACAATATCTTAGATTTCAAATTTAATACTGCAATTGCTGCAATGATGGAATTTTACAATGAATTCCATACAGCAGTATTCTCAAAAGAGGATTTAGAAAGATTAATGATTATTTCTGCACCAATATTTCCTCACCTAACAGAAGAAATCTGGAGTCAAACAGGACATGAGTACAGCATACATATGCAAAATTGGCCAAAAGTAGATGAAAAGCTTTTGAAAGAAAATGAAATTGAAATTCCTGTTCAGATAAATGGAAAAGTTAGAGGAAAAATATATGTTTTAAATAATGAAACAGAAGAAGAGGTGAGAGAAAAAGTCTTGTTAGACAAGGCTTTAGCAGATTATCTAAAAGATAAGGAATTGAAGAAATTTATCTATGTACCAGGTAGGATAATAAACATTGTTGTATAAAGGTTTTTTAGATGTAAAAACTTGCACAAAATCTTTGACAAATCCTTTACTTTACTCTATTATTGTATGCAGGTTGGGGCCTTTAAATTTTATTGTTAAAACAGCACTTCTTACTGTCCTGAAAAATGCGAGAAAAGAACTGCCCGAAAATAGTAAAAATAATATACACTTTTCTTGGAATATTGCTCCCAACTTTTTTTCTGTTTGCTGCTCAAAAAGTTCATGCATTATCTACAGATACGATAAATCTACAAGGAAAAATTGTTAGAAATGATACAGGATATGAAGGCTTAAATGTTACTCCTGGAAATCCATCATGTGTTGTAGATGGAGCTAATAACGATACTTGTGATTTTAGGGTGAGGTATTACAGTGCATCTACAGGAGGAACTCTTTTCCTAACCGAAATATTTTCTAACAAAGAGATAGGGCAGTACAATGGAGCTTTCAATCTATCATTAGGCTCAGATCCTTCTCCTACAGCAGGTTCATATACTTCACTAAGTAAAATGATTATGGCAGAGGATGAGATCTATGTAGAGATATCATTTGATCCTGCAGGGGGTGGTTCATACACAGAGGTATTTACAAGGATGCCACTGCAGGCAACAGCTTTTGCAATAAGGTCTAAATATGCTTCTGAAGCTAGTAGTGCATTTAAATTTCATAATGCTGCTAATTCATCAGGATATTCCTCTCCTAGTGCAGGTATGGTCTATTTTGATACCACAGATACCACTTTGAAAGTATATGATGGTGCTTCATGGGTAGATATTAGGAGTGGTGGAGCAGGTAGTTCTTTATGGACTGATAGTGGTCTTTTTACATATTTAACAAATTTAACAGATCATTTGGTTCTAGGTGCAAATTCATACACAGCTATAGGTACCGATAACTATGCTACATATATGACTGGTTTAGGTTCTAGAGCACCTCTTTCTTTTGATATGGGTGCAGAAAGACTTACTTTGTCTGGAGATAAGGCTAATTCTGGTTTAACTGTATATTCTGGATATGCATCTACAGGTGCTTGGCCTTTAGTATCATTTAAGGCAGAAGATTCAGGGTTTGATAATTTGATACTTGAATTAGTACAGGATGGAACAGGAAATCTTCTTTCTATGAAGAAGGGTAGTACAGAGGTTTTTGCTTTTGAAAATGCTATGACATTTTTTATAAGACCAAGAGATAATGCACCTACAGTATATGCAAACAGACTCTACAATGTGGGGGGGACACTGTATTGGAATGGTACTGCATTAGGGGCAGGTAGTTCTTTATGGACAGATGCAGGTTCATACACATATTTAACTGATTCTGATGATGATTTAATAATTGGAGGAACTAATTCAAGTACAGCAGCCTTCTATTTTGATGTTACAAATGGAAGATTGGGTATTGGAACAGGTACTCCATCTGCAACTTTAGATATAGCTGGAGCAACTTCAGTAATATCGAATAGTACTGGGGATATAACGGTATCTCCTAATGAGAGTTTTGTCATAAAGGCACAGAATACGGATCCCAATAATTTAACAGAGTGGCAGAATAGTTCTGGTACTGTGTTAAGTTTGATAAATCAGAATGGTTATGCATCTTTTGGTAAGAGTACAGGTAGTACAACAGCTATGCTTTCTTTGGGTGCTAATACATCAACTGTAGCACAGCTTAATTTAGCGGCTTCTAGTGCAGTAGATGTTAGTAGTCCCAATACTGGAGATCTTTGGTATAACGGTACTAATCTATATTTCTATGATGGTACTAATAATATAGATTTGTTAGTGGGAGGTGGTGCTGGTGCAGGACTATTTTCAGGACATGGTTCTGTAGCTAATGGTGGATATCTTAATGTTGCACATAATGAGGGTACATACAGTATTCTTGCTGATGGATGGATATGTGTAGGGGGTAGTGAAAATGAGAGTTGTACAGGTGGTAATTGGAAGAATATTAAAGAGGAGAGTGTTAGTATAAGGCATGCATTGAAGGAGGATTGGGAGGATGTGGGGAGTACGGGAATTATAAGGACGGATATTAGGGATACTTCAGTGTCTCTTGCTCCGGGTTTTAATCCAGGAACAGGTAGTGATGGTGATGTAACTGTTCAGTACAATACAAATATCAATGCAACAAGTTTAATAGCAGGAAGAAGTTGTGCAGATGGAGGTGATGCAGTTAATTACAATATAACTGGATTTACATCATCTACAACAGCTACTCTTGATTCTTCTCCTAGTGTGGGATGTCTTAAAGCAGGGGATGAGGTTTTAATCATAAATCTCCAGGGTACATATACAGCTATGGATAATGTGGGTAATTATGAGACATTAGAGATATCGGAGATATCAGGTAGTACAGTTACATTTAAAACAGCGAAGAAGAACTACTATGGGGATGGTTTAACAGATGATACTAATCTTGGTACTTCTACAAGTACACAGAGAGTTATGTTACAAAGAGTTCCTCATTATAGAAATCTTACAGTAGAATCAGGTATTAACTTCTATCCTTCTGCATGGGATGGTGTAAAGGGAGGAGTAATATTCTTTAGAGCTAGTGTTAGTGCAAATATTAATGGAACATTGCATGCAGATGGATCCGGATATAGAGGAGCTACTACTAGGGGTGCATATGGTGGTGGTGATAATAATGGAAGAAGTGGTGCTGCAGGTGGAGAGGCTTTTTGTGGTATAGGAGGAACAGGATCATTAATTAATGTCAATGGAGGAAATGGTGCTGCCGGTGGTGGAGGAGGACAAAGTGCGGTAACTGGAGGAACAGGTTATTGTGGTGGTGGTGGTGGTGCAACTACCACTGGAGGGACAGGCAGTGCTAACAAAGGAGGTGCAGGAGGAGGAGGACAAGGATATAACGGTGCTGGTGGTGGTGCTGGTTATGGAACTGCAGGTTATGGAGGAGCTGGTGCATCAGCATATGCTGGGCAAAATGGAGGGACAAATAGCTCAGGAAATGGTGGAAGTGGAAGTACAACTGCTGGAGCTGGTGGTGGAGGAGGAACATATGGAGTAGCCAATCTTACTAAATTAATGTTGGGTTCGGGTGGAGGAAAGGGTGTTGATTATGAGGTTGCTGGTGATTATTTGGGTGATGGTGGTAATGGAGGAGGAGTAGTAGGGATCTTTGCTCAAAACATAATTATTTCAGGAAATATAAAATCTGCGGGTATAGATGGGGAGCAAAACCTAGGGGGAATAGGGGGAAGCTATGGAGCTGGTGGTGGTGGTGGATCGGGAGGTTCCATACTTTTAGGAGGGAAAGTAGTTAATACAGGAGTTTCGTTTGCTCAGGTTTCTGGTGGCTTGGGGGGTGTTGGTCAAAGTTTTACTGGTGGTGCAGGTGGTGATGGTCGTATAGCCATCTACTACTCCGACTCATACTCTGGTACTACAGCTAACCCCTCTGTCACCAACTACTACCAATCTGGATATAACTCATACGGTATATATAATTCTCCTGTAATACCTACACCTAATGCTCAAACATATGACAATATTAGATGGAATCAAGATTTAGATACATACGGGAATATTAGTATTCAAACAAGAAGTGGTAGTAGTACAAATCCATTAGATGGTACATGGGAAGAGTGGAGACCATACACTACTGGTACAAACTATTTAATGTTAGAGAGTGCTGATACTCATACTAAATGGGTTGGTACTAATGCAACAATATCTGAAGGGGATGTAACTAGAAATGTAGACTATTTTGAAGATGAGGATGAAACTACAGATACTAATGTAACTCAAATGGTAAGCAGTACTAGTGGAGGATATGCGGAAGCTACCGGACCAGTAGGTATTGACCTAAGTAACTATGACTACATAACTGCTTGGGTTAGAGCCTCTCAAATAGGGAATACACTAAGACTTGGTTTTGGAGAAAGTGCAGGTACTGAACAGTATGAAGATATAACGGTAGATGCATCTAATACATGGCAGAAGGTATATTGGGATATATCTGATATAGCTACTGCAAATAGAGATGGTGTCACAAAATTGAGATTAACAAATCAAACATCATCTAGTAATACGATATATTTGGATAATGTTAGAGCAGAGAAACTAGTTACAGAAAACGAAGGGAGTGATATATCCAGTACACCAAATGAATATATGCAATACAGAGTAATCTTTACTACCACTGATCTAGCATACCAACCAATATTGAAGAATATAACAATATCCTATAACTCTGGGTATCAAATAGTTATATATGATAACAACAATGTAAGACTGTACAACTATAGCGGTGGTACAAAATATCTCAAACTTGATGTAGCAACATCAGGTGGAGCAGGAGGTGGTACAGGAACAGGATTTGTAGCAGGAGTTGCTACATCTACAATAGCAGACGGAGAGGATGCTGTTGCATTTACATTTAATACTCCATCATCTTACAGTAATCCATCTTCTAAACTCCTTTCCGTTATGAACAACAGTGTAGAGAAGATGTATCTAGATGCAAACGGTAATCTGTATGTATCTGGAAGTATCATAGCAGGAAACGGTTTTGGGGAAGCATTAGTAAATAATTCGGGAGGTGTTGTAACAGAAAGATCGTTAGTAACCATAGATCCAACTGCTAATAACTCCTTTACTATAACAACAGTAGAGAATCAAATGGGAGCATTTGGTGTAATGACAGGAGTTAATGTAAATGGGGATATTAACAAAAATGGAGTTTGTGATGATGGAGATACATGCATGGTTGTATTTGAAGGAGTAACTAATGTAACAACAACAAATGCATCGACAACATCTGTAGGTGACTATATCTTCTCTTCTACAACTGCTGGATCTGCAAAATCATCATCTGAGCAAGGCAATGGTTTAATAGGTGTTGTTACATCAATAGCTGATGCAGGTTCAGGATATGTAAAGATGGTCTTTAACTCTCAGAATAAGGTAACCGCAGACCTATATATGAATATTGGTTTTGACAAAAATGCATACAGAGATATGTATACACTTTTGGCAAAAGAGTATGAAGCTATGGCATTGGCAGAAAGAAGAGGGGTCATTGAAACAAACCAATCAGAAACAATAATGTTTGATACATTTGTAGATGGATTGAAGTTAGATAGTACTAACTCAGATGTAGGTTTGGATATATACAATCAGAAGATGGGACTATGGGGTGGACTTTCTTTAACCAATACTACAACAGATCTCGCTGGAAATAGATACTTCGGTAGTAGCTCTGCCAGCTTGTTAGAAGATTCTTCGAGCTACTACGACAGAGTCTCTAATGCTGGAGAATTTAGAGTAAAGGGTAAGGCTATGGGTGTCTCAACCAATGGATATATACACTTCGATTCTGATACGTATAACTCTAGTGTCATAGTCACAGAACCAATTGGAAGTGAATCAGGAAAAAGAAGGGTCCTTGGATATGCATGGTCTGAAGATATCGGTTGGATTAACTTTACTAATAGCTCTACATACCAAACATATATACTCCCTAATGGTAGATTTACAGGAAATGCATATGTACCACTAACAGGAGAATCTCTTGAATTCGATGAAAATAGTAGCAATGTAGCAATTAATCTCGAAACAGGTGTCCTCTATGGAAACCTTTGGTCTGATGATATTGGTTGGATTACATTTGATGAACAGAGTGTAAGACTTGAAAGAAGCATAGGGACAACACTAGACTCAAGTGTTGATCCATATTGGTACCAAGGAGTCTCCTTGATATCGGATACAGATAACATGTCTCCTGACTACAATGGAGCACTTTTGAAGGTATCAGGTATGTATGGTGTTTCTTCGGAGCATGGATATATAGATATCACAGTAAAGAGTACAACTGTTAGTACTCTTGTAGCAGATATTGTTTCTGAGGATGGTACATGCTCTGTATCTAATGCAAGTTTAACATTCGGTAATGACTATAGTTTCGTAGCAGGTAGCTGTAGTGGTAGTAGTATTAAGATTAATCCTGCAAGAGCAGAGTATGTCACAGGCGACACATTTAGAGTTGCTAGTTGGTACACAGAACCTGCAACTACAAATGACAGGGGTAGTAAGAGGGAGTTCCCAGAGAGAGCATTAATACTGGCAACGAATACAACAACTGATATTCACATAACGATTGTAGATTACGATACCCAGAGGGTATGGATGAAGCTTAGTGCGGATGCTACAGCTCTCGCTACATCAAATATGCTTCTAAATAATACAGATTATGACATAACTAGTGTACATATGGTTGATGGATATATGTATATTAGTTTTGAAGATGAAAGTTCTTCTAATGCAAGCAAGGTAGTAATTGATTTCGCAAGAGATAGGGCATTCGCGTATAAGGATGAGTATATATACCTATATGATGGTTCAATCTCTAGCAGAGAAGATGGTGATGGATATGGATTCTATATGTTCGAGGACGGCTTTGAGAGCGGAGATATATCAGTATGGGAAGGTAGTACAGTTGATTCATATTCTTCAATAGATACTCAAAGTGTTGTTGTTAGAACAGGGGAATATGCTCAGGAGTTTAGTTTAACAGCAGACCAATCTAACTCTAGGAATGCAAATATATATAAATATCTACCTGAGGCTATGACCTCCTACTATACAAAAGTATACCTATATCTTCCTAATGATTATGATGGAACAGGAGACTATTGGACATTCCTTACCTCCATAGATTCAGATTGGGAGTGGAGAGCAAGTGTAAGCTTGGTTAACGAAGGAATTTTGTCAGTGGATATGTATGATTCTACTCAAACAATAACTAACTACCAAGACACAGAAGCTTTAACTAAGGGACAATGGCATGAGATAGTACTATACCAGAATATTGATAGTACAAGTGGTAGCTATACTCTTTGGGTTAATGGTGAAGAAAGATTAAGCTATTCAAGTCTAGATACTGGTACATTAGGTTTTAAATATCTATATGCAGGATCAATTTGGTCTTGGAATGGTGTAGCAGATGATATATATATGGATGATATTACTGTATATACAGAGGATGATATTGCTCAACCATACCACTTCGGAGATTTGAGTAATACGGAATATATAGGGTTACAGTATGAAGTATTAGATACGGGTGAGATAAAGGGCATAGATACAAACGCTGAGGATACAACAGGAATATACTACAGTGATTCTGTAACCTTCGCTTCTAACAGTAACAAAGCATACCTATGGATGAATGGATATATTGATCCTGATGATACATCTGGTGATATATCTGTATCAGTATCAAATGATGGTGGATCAACATATGTAGAAGGTAATTTAATTAGATCTGTTGGTACCACTGCAAAGGAGTATGAGTATAGTTTTGATTTTGAAGCAGCTGATAATGAATATGTAGTTAAAATTGAATTAACAAGAGGAAGTACCAAGAAATCTACGGTATATGTTTCTGATTGGGGATTAGCACAGATGGATATATCTACAGCATCTGGAAATGGAATATATACTAATACAGATAATACTGTTGGAAACAAAGAGTATGTAGAGGTTGTACATGGACAAAATACCTTTAATATTTTGGCTACAGGTTGGGTATACAATACTACCTTAGCAAAATGGGTAAAGACAAGTGATAGCAGTGTAACAGTAAATCATGGTAAAGATTCAGATTGGTTAAAAGATCCTTCAGTAACAGTTATCCCAGGTACTGCAGGTGATGTCGATTCCGGAAGTGGATCTGATGGGAGTATTACAGTGAGTAGTAATACAAATATAAATAGAACAAGTTTGATAACGGGAAGAAGTTGTGCGGATGGAGGTGATGCAGTTAACTATAATATTACAGCATTCAATGTCGCTGGAAATGAAGCTACACTTAACAGAGCCCCAAGCACAGGATGTCTTGCATCGGGGGATGAGGTATTAGTTATTAATCTTCAAGGAACATACTCTGCTATGGATAATACAGGGAACTGGGAGATACTAACAATAGATAATGTAGTTGGTAGTACTGTAACATTTACTACAAACAAAACTAAATACTATGGTAACAATCTGAATGATGATACCAATTTAGGTACTACAGCTAATACACAAAGAGTAATGCTACAAAGAGTCCCACAATATGAGGATGTAACTGTTAATGCTTCAATAAATTTCTATCCTGATGAATGGGCAACAGAAGCAGCAGAGAATGCAACATATAGGGTGAGTAAGGGAGGAGTAATGTTCTTTAAAGCAAGTGGTAGTGTTAATATAAATGGAAATATTCATGCTACAGGTAAGGGATACCAAGGTGGTACACAGGAGGGTGGATATTCAAGTGGTGGTGGACAAGGTGGAGAAGCATTTTGTGGGGTAGGAGGAAATGGTGCAATAACAAATGGATTTGCTGGTGCTGGTGGTGGTGGAAGCTCTTCGACAAATACTGCAGGGATTGGGTATTGTGGAGGAGGAGGTGGTGGTGGTGCTACTGTAGTTAATGGCTCTGCAAACTATGGTGGTGCAGGTGGTGGTGGTGGTAGAAGATCAGGTGGTGGTGCAGGTGGATATGGTACAGCAGGTACATCTTGAACATGTAA
>Ga0255347_1002709_pt1 | contig 24432 bp, 19 predicted proteins | sample wastewater_treat_2_FD_192479 | JGI IMG/M metagenome (GOLD analysis project Ga0255347, IMG submission 192479) | Wastewater microbial communities from Lulu Island WWTP, Vancouver, Canada - plant24 | ecosystem: Engineered > WWTP > Wastewater > Unclassified | place: Canada: Vancouver, British...
CTATCATGTCGGATACTGCCGACCTCGACAGAGAGCAGCTCGCGGCAATTCGCCTGATCGACATGTGAGACTCGAAATGCAGCCTAAGGACCTCTTTGACCTTGCGCATGGGTATTCTCCTCACAGGTTACCGTCGCCCTCGAAGCCAAATTGCTTCGAGAGTTCTCGGCGCATACTGGGTCAACCTGTATTCAGGCGATTGCCCAACATCGCTTCACAGCTTCCAGCAACCGGCGGCCGAATGCTGCCGGAGTAGCCAGCCGCATGATATCGTAACCGGTGGCCGAATGCTATCGTAATCGGTGGCCGCGAATTGTCGTAACTGGTGGCCGCGTGTTTCCGGAATCAGTGGCCGAATGTTACCGGTGTACGCAGCTGACCAGTGCTAGACGCTTTCCTAGCATGGCTTCATGGCCAGGAGCCTAAGGCGCTGCCCAAAAGCGCCTTGGGCCAGGCAGTCGCATACAGCCTCGGCCAATGGGATAAGCTCGAGGCTTTCATGCTGAATGGTCGGCTCGAGATGAGCAACAACCGGGCCGAGCGGGCAATTAAGCCGCTTGTGTGTGATCGGAAGGAAGAATTGGCTATTCAGCAATACCCCACAAGGGGCAATGGCCAGCGCTGCGATTTACAGCATTGTGGAAACAGCGAAGCAGTGCAAACTGAACCCGTCTGCCTACCTCTGCTACCTGTTCGAGAGGATACCGAACATCGACGCCAAGAACCCGGCTGCTATCGACGAGCTGCTGCCGTTCTCTCCATCCTTGCCGAACGCCTGCAGGACAGGTCGCTAACAGCATAATCGTGACCAAGCCCCCACTGTACTGTCGCGTGGGGGCTGTCTTGCCCTTCCGCTCAACTTCTGCTCAGATCGGGGAGAATGCGGATTGCAGGCTACGCCGATGTGAAGCTCGCGGGCCGCCGGCGCAATGTGGAGCGCCGCGGCCCGCGCGAACACATCCGTGGGTATCTCATGCGAGCCATCACGGGCGGTAGCCCGATGATCGGGCCCTCGCTCTTGCAGGGCGCAGACTGTCATGTGAGGGCGATTTGACGCTTACGATTCTCCTGGGTCCATCCTACACAATCCCCTTGTGACATTCTCATCGCCGACCGCTACTCTCCGACCACCCGATACAGAGATCCGCTCTCACGAAGGCGCTATCACAAATGCCTAATGCCCATGCAATTCCAAGGCGGTCAACTGGCAAGCTCGGTTTGGGCCGCTAGCCCGAGCAACCATCCGCGGATATCGTCGGAAACGGTTACTGCCTTAGGAACCCACAGGCTCGCGCAGCAAGAACGAATAGGCCCGGTAGGTACACGATCCCAGTGGACTTGAGACGCTGAACTCGTAGTTGCCGAACATCCTCTAGGTCGGTACGAATTACCGGTTCGACCATGCGCCTGATACTAGGATTCTTGCAGAGGCGGATAGCGTCCCGGTATGGCAAGTGGGTACTGCTGACTTCCCGAACCATTGCAGCGACAACACGCGGAAGGTAGAATTCGTCCATGACCTTAGCGGTATCTGTGCTGACACCTGCCCTGTCCATGTACCTGCGTGCTCTGCGAAGTGCAGATACCCAGTCGAATCTTCTCATGGTCCTTGTACGCGACAACGAGCCCGGCGTAACTGAATAGTGATGCAGGATCTGAGGTACACACGCAACCCTACTGGCTCTGACAAGTGCCTTAAAGACGAACTCCTCATCCTCTCCGGCCGTACATCCACGAGTGAAGCGCAGATTGTACCTGTGTAGAAAGTCTCTGCGGTACAGCCCTGCTCCCATGTGGATGTACGTTTTCAGCGCCAAGATACTGCGCAGGACACTCTCACCGGAGCCTACCTGAGATGGATAGCAATATGAGTGGGTATACTCCCATATGACACGTCCTTCTTGATCTACTCGGTCAAATCCGCAGAACGCCATGTCGGAACTTGCCTCGTCAGCCGCCTTGCGAAGATCGTTGATGCAATCGGCCTCAAGGTAATCATCGGCATCTAGGAACATGACGTATTCTGTGCTAGCCATCTCCAGACCCGCGTTCCTAGCTTCGCTCACTCCCTTGTTTCGCTGTATCAGGATCTCGACAGGCAACCCCAGTTCGCAAGCCATGGGTTGCACCGTGTCGGCAGTCCCATCTATGGATCCATCATCCACAACCACCACTCGTGGACTATATGGTTGCTGATGAGCAAGGCTCTTGAGTGAGCGACCAATGTGCGCAGCGGCATTGTACGCAGGGATTACCACAGTGACATCGGTAGACACATCGGTAGACACATCGTCTTTCTCAGTGTGACCGGTAAGCATTGGCAGCCTCCTATCTTGTCCAGCGGTTGCCACACGCCGAGCGTTCGATCCGCCCCTCAGAAGGGTCACGCTAGTGGGCTCTACTGAGACCAGTACCCGTTGCGATTCACTAGTCGAATGTAGTCGTCGCGTAGAATGCCTACTGTCATCGAGTCATACCATTCACCGTTTCGAAACACCGACCTTCTGCGCCGACCCTCGATCGTCCAGCCGCACTTGTCAACATAGAGTCTTCTTGATGGCTCGTTGAACTCGATAATCTCTCCATCTAGTCGCTCAAGCCCCAGCTCTTCGAATGCGTACCTCATGGTGGCCATGACAGCGTCGGTACCGTAGCCTCGTCCCTGTATGTCCCGGGCCCCGATCATGATTCCGTGAAACGCCGAGCGATACTTGATGTCTATGTTTGTTAGCGTGGATATGCCAATGAACCCGTGCTCAGGAGTATCTATGGCGAATCTCTTGTTGAACTGATCAGTGATAGTGCGCTCATACCACCGCTGCTGTTCAGCGGACGAAATCGGAAATGACCATCCCATTATCATACGGGCAATGCCCGGATCATTGTGAAAGCCTCTCAGGGCTTCCATGTCGGACGGCTCCAGTGCTCGCAAGATCACTACTCTGCCGCATATGTTCATCACTAATCCCCCTTGTCACGGCAACATGCATGTGATTACTTTGGTGGCCGACTCCCAGTATGTGATCGGTCTATGGGTCTGGTAGCGAAGTCCTCAACGTCTGATGCAAGCTGGTCCTGCCTGAACCCTGATCTGGACAGTACGATCAAGACGGTCCTGCAGACAATTGATAGGTCAAGTGCGAATGAAAGGTGGTCGACATACCACAGGTCTAGTCGAATGCGCTCGGACCAGGGTATTTCATTCCGTCCGTGTATCTGAGCCCAACCTGTAACGCCGGGCCTCACATCGAGGCGACGTGCCTGTTCCTTAGTGTAGCTCGCCGCCTGATAGGGTAGGCCCGGACGAGGTCCGACTATGCTCATGTCTCCGATGAGTATGTTCCACAGCTGTGGCAGCTCATCGAAGCTAGTGGCTCTCAGCCACCTGCCCACCGGAGTGATTCGCGGGTCGTCTTTCTCCATTCCATATCCAGCGCCCATCTGCTCAGCGCCAACAACCATGGAGCGGAGCTTGATCATGCGAAATGGTCTCCCGTACAGGCCGGTTCTCTCCTGCAAGAACAAAGCGGGCCCAGCCGAGGTAAGCCTAATGCATACCGCTATCACGGCCATCAACGGTGACAACACCACTAGAGCTATGAACGACAGCATCATGTCTAGCAGCCGTTTGACTAAACGCCTGTACATTACGCTCACCTCCCTGCACGGTAAGCTGGAAAGAAACCCTGGGCCGAGGCACTAGTCGGCCCAAGGCGACCTGCGGCGACCTTAGCAAGCCTCCTATAGTTTACCGGATCGTGAATGACCCTGCCGATAGCGAACTCCCTTCGTTCAGAAGACATGCTCGCTTTGAACTTGAACAGGCTGTCTCCCTCCGAATACCCACCGCCGAGGTGGAATTCAGTTGCTCCCACCGACGCACCCCACGCCGCTACCTTGACAAGTAGCAAGTTGTTTGTGCCCGGGGGCATCCGGGAAGGATCTGAACCGGACAGGTGATAGTGGATGAAGGGACCACAGTGAAGGATGAGCGCGCTAGACACAGGACTGCCGTCAGTCGCATGGGCCGTGAACAGTGCGATGGATCCGCACATGCTCTCGAACATCTGCTTGATCGTGGCCACGGGGAATAGGTAGTAGTTCTCTGCATGACGGCGATTCATCGTATCCGAGTACAACCTGATAAAGGCCTGGAGTTCTTCGTCATCGGGAGATAGAGTGAACCGCACAATCACGCCGGCATTGACCGCACGCCTTACCATATTCCGAGTCTTCGATGGTAGTCGCGACATGATGATCTGTTCATCAGTCTCCGGCCTCATCACTATCGTTGTCCTTATTACTGCAAGGTCCACATTGCCTACTTCGTACAGGTAGTTCCTGATCAACGGGTGGTACCGCACGAACTCGGATACTATGCCTTCCCTGGAGCAGTAGTGGCTGAATGAGCGACGGAACCCGCTCATCATCTCGTCTCTGCGGCAATCAGCTCCTACGTAGGCCGGCCCGCCATACCCATAGGGCGTCACGATGTCAAACAACCCTTGTCCTTCTCGTCCTGCGTGCTCAAGCTTGCTGAGATCGCGCCGTACAAAAGGATATAGTATATGATTCCCCCAGGGATCCTCCACCAGGTAGGCGTAGCCCAGCCCATCCTCCACTTCTGAGAATACCCTAGCGTATTCTGCAGTGTAGTATACGTCTATGCGCCCACCTATTTGGTTCCATCTGTCTCTATCCGCAAGTATACCTGCGCTCAAGACAGAAACCTTAGCATTACTCAATCAAACCACTCCAACAAGTGCTACCTTGGTTCTACGAATTTCGCAACAGCCTTGCCCACTTTCGTCATGTCCGAGACTGTATACCGCTGGTCGCATGGTATCGTAAGGATTCTCTGTGACAAGCGATGGCTCTCAGGGAACTCATCTGCAGGTATGCCATCAGGGAGAGCCCAATGGATCGGGCAGTATATCTTGTTCTGTGCCAAGTAGGTTCTCAGCTCATCGCGGCAATCTGCCACCACTGGAAACCCCAGAGGATAGACGTCATCCGGAAGCACGGGAAACAGCGGACGTACACCCTCAACGTCGCTGAGCATCTCAAGCAGCCGAAGGTAATTCCCTCGTCTGCTCGTACGTGCCTTGATGAGGTCGACATGCTCGAGCATTGATATCGAGAGTGCTGACATGCCTCTTGTTCTCTGGTACTCCTGAGCTACTAGATTCTCACTCCGGTGGTACATCGATAGGTATGTCCTCTTTTCCCCCTGCCCTTGATGCAGGTAGGACGCCTTCAACAGCATTGCGACGCTCCTGAGTGAGGCCGACTCGCTCAATGTGGCGGGACTCTCAGGCTCAGGCATGCTTCTGTGACTGGGCCATATGGCAAAGGCACCATCCACTACGGGTAGCATCTTTCTGAGGCTCATCACGCACACATCCGGCTTCCAAACAGCGGTCTTCCACGGCTCCGGATCTAGCGCCGAGTGTGTTGCATCGTAGAGGACGATATGATCATCTGTCAGAGGCACATCCGGGTCGTCCAATACCAAGCGCGGCACGTGAAAACCAAAGTAGTCGCATATCACAACCATTGAAGGTCCCGTGCGAATCAGCCTCTTGAGATCATGGATGTCAATGGACAGATCATAATGAACCTTGTAGAAGACTGCGGGCAACCCGACACGACGAACGGGCTCCAGCATAGTGTTACACAGGTACGATGGCAACAGGACCTTCACCGCTTGACCTGCCTCACTGATTACGTGGTTCAGTATCGCGTAGTAGGCAGCTCTACCGCTCGAATGCTGCGACAGCTCCGCACTTGACTGCCACTTGGAAACCAGACGCGAGTAGGCATGCTCCGGCTCAGTTCCACAGCAGACATCCATGAGACAGAAGTCGCTACCAATTTCATTCAAGAGCTATGCCTCCCTGTGATCAGACCACGGTCAAGTGCTGCGCACCAGAAGCGGGGAGCGTATAAGTGCTGCCAGTCAATAGACAACGCGTTTTTCGACTTGGTAATCAATGATCAACATGACTCGGTACCCATTCCTGTCCGGTAGGCGCTCGCAATAGTCAACCAGGCCAGAATCTGAGGAATCAACCATGAAGGGCCACAGACCACCGCCCTAGGTGATACGGCGCATTCAATCACGGAAACCAGCTATCTTCCGTACTTGAACCGTTTGGCAATCCTGTCTCGCATCCACAGCAATTCGAGTCGTAGTTGGCTCCAGTACCCGATAGTCCTCTCAGACGGTCCACTGGCCAGTATGTAGTCCAGAACCTCACCAACCGGGGCGAACCATCCAGGTCTTGCACTCAGACACCTGACCCTATCCGCAAACCGCTCATCCACCTTGCCGTCATCGTCCACAAAATCAGAAGCGAAATGGGTATACACAATGCACAGCCCGCCGTCCCTTTGGAGACGATCCACATTATCAGGATGGATAAGATCAGTGAACTCCCTCACAGTGTGCCCGTCAGACGAGCTGAACCAGTAGTTCACGTAGGGTTTTCGCTTGTCCACGTACGGCATCCTAGGATCTACCGCAAGGGTATTGATGTCATTGAAGGTGAAGTTGCGCACATACTTGATGCACTCTCTCGCCATGTCTCCCAAAAATGGGGTGACATCGTCTCGTCTCCATGCGAATACGGAGGGCTCCCTTGCATCCTGCGTATAGTCGAGTAGAGCAGCGATAATGGTGCCACGAATCGCTTGCTGCCCCAGTACAGATTGTCTGGATTGGAGGCGTGATTTGCGTGTACCCTGGGGTAGGAACCGATGTACTCCCGGAACAGCTCCATCCCAGCGTAGATTTCGCCACGGTCAAACTCTCCCGAACCAACATTGTGAAGGCAGATCTCGAATCCCTGGGTAGCTATCGCGCTTATGAACCGCTGATACCGTGAATCAAGCAGGCTCAAGCCCTGAAAGCCGTCTCGGGGAGGATACACCCAAGCGGACTTGGATGTACGCATACCGCACTGCGTCAGCAACTGGTATACTGGCAGGACGTTGTCAATGATATCATTGTCCGTGTCATCGAAAACCGTGAATGCGAACTTCTTCCCATTAGGCCACATGCACATTCCTCCGACGAAGGCTTGCCGTGCTTCGCAAACATCGTTGTCGCTTGTGTTATGTAGGTTGCGGCACGACAGCAGTGGCTACATGACTCTACCCATGGCGTCGTCATGCCTCAAGCACAATCAGCGTTTGCTACGTGCACCGTTGTCGGCCCCGAGGCAGTCCATCAATACTGCCTCGAGGGCAGAGGCTAGGCAAGCACTGGAGTGCCGCTCGAGAACGTATTCCCTGCCCAGCAGGCCCATGATACGAGCATCATCTCGATTCCCTGCAAGATTCATAATCTCGCGAGCCATTCCATCAGCATCGTCATACGGAACAACTACGCCCCCTCCGCTATTGGATATTGGATTGTTTGGGGAGTTGCCAGCCATGACTACAGGCAACCCTGCAAGCATATAATCGAACAGTTTGTTGGGACTGATCCCGTACTGATATAGAGGCACTCCTGCCCACGCAATGACTCCGGCGTTGCACCGCAACAACAAGGGAATAACCAGTTCCTTGTCTACTCTATCGACAAAGGTCACATTACGTAATCGCAGTTCGCTCACCCGCTGCCGAAGCCTGGGCTTCTCAGGTCCATCGCCGACGAACAAGAATTCGACCCTGCGGTTACTCCGTGATATGCATTTGGCAGCTGCATCAATGACGATATCGAGTCTGTTCGCCAAACCGTGGGAACCCACGTAGGCAACAACGAACGCATCCTTCAGCTGATCGAAGATCGTTACTAGGTGCGATGGTAGTCCGGCGTCCTGGATGTCCAATCGAGTCTTGTCAACTCCATTCGGCACAACCGCCACTCTGTGCATGGGTACCCCAAGGGTATCCAGGTATGCATGTACATTGGGTAGCGGGCTCACGATTCTGTCCGAATGATTAACCAACACACGCTCGATATGGCTTAGTAGCATGATGAATGGATGCCGCCGTGACACGTTGCCAAGTTGGATGATGGACTCAGGCCAGAGATCCCGTATCTCGAAAACGTAACTGCATCCCATTCTTCTGGCTAGACGCCATGCAATCCAAGCGGCAAACGGATGAACAGAAGATCCAATGACGATATCCGGTGGGGTGTGACCCCTAACAGCCTTCATTGCTCCCAGAACGTAACTCAGCATACTACAGACTCGTGACGCCCTGGTCCCTTCATGTGGCATCGCTGGAACAGCAACGAAGGATACCCCTTCATGAGTCTCAACAGGTACGCCTTCCGCTACAAAGCGACGGCTCAAGAGGGGAATCCTATGCGGGTATACACCGGAGAATATCGTAACTCTCCAGCCGTGCTTGGCCAGTTCACGCCCTATGTCGTAGTGTCGGGTTCCTCCAGGGACACCTGGCCCAACGGCATAGTGGTTGAAGATCCATACGGAGTACCGCGAATTGTGACCACGTTCCATAAGGGGTGCCTACCTCCCGACAGAACCAGATGACAGCATTGGCCGTCTCGGTCGGGCAATCCCAACCTGAGCATAATCGCGTTTCAGGTTGGTTGTCGATCGGCGTCAAGCGTCATTCTCTACGGCTTCATAGAGGGCCGCATACTCTTTGACTATCTTCGACCATGAGAACCTTTGCGCCGCACTGGTGCATCGCCTGGACATCTCTGACAGACGCTCCACGATGTCGATGATCCTGCTTGCCATCTGCTTGTAGTTCCGAGAATCGCAAGCATAACCTATGTTGCCGTCCTCAAAAAAGCCATCAATCCCTTGACCACGGCTGCATATGACTGGAAGTCCCTGACTCATGGCTTCTATGTATGCTAAACCGAATGTCTCGGTGAACGAGGGCATCACAAACACATTCGAACTCCTGTATAGCCTAATCAGTTCGGTCTTGGAATCAACTCGTCCCACCATGCGAACTGGAGCACGACTTCGTTGGGCCATTCTCCGAATACGTTTAGTGTCCGGCCCGTCGCCCACTATGTATGCTTCAGTCGGATAGCCTCGTCGCTCCAATTCGTTGGACACTGATATGACCGTTTCGACATTCTTGTTCCGCGTCATCTGGCCCACATACAGGATCTTGATCCTGTCCTTTACCAAGTGGCTCTCCTGCTGATGGGAGTTGTCCAGCCAATAATCATCAACACCATTGGGTATGATCACGGATTTGGCGACTACTGATGGCCACTGTGAACATGGGACATAGTTCCTGAGCCCCTCCAGGCCAGATGGAGAAATGAACACTACTCTGGATGCCTCCTGCAGAATCGTCAGGCCCATTGACCTGAGATGCAGAGCGTACCTGAAGAACCAGTTGATATCAGTGTTCCGCACAGCGACAACATAAGGAACCCCATACCGACGTTTCAGCTCACAGGCAACGCCCCCAGCCGTGAACAGATGATGAGCGTGTATAGCGGATACTGTCCGCAAGTCGATCTGACGTTCCAATGATCTCACAATCTTCAGACGCTTACCGTGGTAGTGCCATCTGTCGAGATGACGATAGTCGGCAGAGTAGACTACACTCACATCTGCCGGTGCCACTGACCTTACAGTCGCATCGCGATCAGCTGCTATTGGCACATATACAACATGACTGCACCCTGACTCCGGTTCGAAGTGCAGTAGCATCTGTCTGTACAGATCCGATGACGGGTAGTATGAGTTAATGTGTAAAACTATCATGGTGCGTAGCCTCCGTCTTCTGGTACTGCCTCATCATCTAGCATCTCACGAGAACAGATGCAGGCACTGCGAGATGCCACTCCAGAAGTAGCGTTCTCGCTGACAGCCTGGCCCCGCATCCCTAACACTACTCATCTGACCTTCCGGCCAACAATGCCCGAGTACATGTCAAGGAACCGCCCGCTTCCCTGTTCAATTGACAGACGGCTTCGAAAGTCCTGTTGGCCGGCCGATGCGTATTCCCGTCTGAGGTCATCGTCATGCAGCAGTTGAATGAGAGCGGTCGCATAATGCTCCGCACCATCTTCGCAAAGCACTCCTGACTTTGACTGAAGCAAGTACTCGCGTTGACATAGCCCATTGCCGGAGACCAGAGGCACAAATGCAGTTGCATCGGCCATGCCAGCGTGGGTTGCGACCGGAAAAAGGGCGACGTCTGCCGCTTCGTAGAACAATTCCACACAGGCCTGTTCACCGAGTAGTTCAACTACCCCGCCGACCGATGCCTCGCTGATTAGGTATTCCAGATCGGTCCTTAGTGGCCCGTCACCAACGATCCAGAACTTGACCTCGGGCACCTCTGATGCAACAAGGGCCGCTATGGTAGGTATCAGTTCCCATCCCTTGCCTGCAACCAACCGTCCGACAGAGACTACCACTTTGGTGCTGTCAGTGACACCGTGGATGGCCCTGGTCTGCTCTCTCCGGTTTGGGTAGTCAACCCTGATAATCCCCAGTTCAATGAAGAGCTTCTCCGGCGGCACTCCGGCGGCGACAAGATCATCAGCAGTGGCTTCCTGCAGCGCATGAAACATGGAAGTCCACCTCATGAAAGGTAATATATGTAGCGTGCGCGCATTAAGTCTCTCGTATCGCCTGATGAAGTTCGGCTGGGTGCGAACGACTGGGATTCTGGTCATTCTGCCGGCAACGACACCCACGCACCAAGACATGACATCATATGTATGGATAATATCCCATTGGTGTTTTCTGGCCAGTCGAGCCAAGCCGAGGGCTGCCTTGCACATCTCCAAAGGGTTCCGATAAGAAAGCGGGCCTTGGCCGTAGCGAATCGGTTCCACTCGCGAGTCCAGGTGCTGCCTCATCGGCCCATCCACTCGGTAAAGGTAGAACGACCCATGACCGGCGGCGGCAACCGCACTAGCCAGATTAACTGCTACTCTCTGAATACCTCCCACGTTAAGCCCGTAGCATACGTGAGCGATTCTCACTTCATGTTTTCCCCTTCCGGCAGCTCAGCCTCTGCCCAGGCGATATCATAGATCATCCGCAGACACGCGACCATACTACATGGTGTTCGGACGCCTGAAGCAGGCACTCCAACGAATCCCACTGCTTCAATGGCTCTTTATCGTCCTCGACAATGATGCTATCATGTCCTCTGGCCAGAAGACACCATTCAGTAGACCAGCAAGTACGTGCACTGGCATTCTGGGAGTCACACATATTCGAGGGGTCCAGAGCGGCTGACAATCATGGGTAATCGCCTTCCTGACAGTCGAATAACCTAACCGGAATCCAGCCTCAGAGCACACGCGTATAGCTGTGTCCCCGACATCAAACATCTTGCCAAATGGATAACAGAATAGATCAACCGGCCTTCCCACAATTGCCTCCAGATCTTCTTTGCTGCCGCGAATCTCTGCTTCTAGCTCACTCGATGAGAGAGTCGACAGGCGGCAATGAGTACGACTGTGCGCGCCGAAACCCACCACTTCGCCTCTTGCGAGTTCCGCAACATCAGATCCGGTCAAGTATCCGCGGATCCCCAATAGCCCAGTAGGTACGAACGCTGTCCCAACCACACCCAGATCATTCAGGATTGGTGCCACTGTTCTCGCTACACTTGCCAAGCCATCATCGAACGTAAGCGAAATGCACCCGCCCTTCTGTGCATCAACTCCCTGGGTCGGGACGACCTTCCGATGCTCTGCAAGCCATGCCACCTGCCTTCTGAATGTGTTCGCCTCAGCTGGTCGAATGTCATGCCAGGCAAGTATCACAGGCGGTTCCCCATCCATACTGCGCCACCTTGAGCGAAACCCACTGGCATACACCCCAGCGTAAACAATATTGGTGAGAAATTCCGCGGTTGACACCGTCACTTGGCCTCCTTGCCGATGATCCTCTGCATCGCGCCTACGGTTACCCAAAGAAGTCGATGATCGTTTATGTCTCCGCTGAACATCGCGCTCACCAACGCAAAACAGAACAACAGCGCGATTCGAGTGCCATGTTCGTCTCGTATCATCGATACAGCTTGATGCGCGTTCCTGGCTAACAGCAGAGAGATGGCTGCAAGCGCAATCCAGCCATTCTCAGCGCCAACTTCCAGCAGAATATTGTGCGGATAGTCTCGCCCGACTGTGCCCATAAGGCTGGCGAAATTGCCAGTGCCTACCCCGGTTGGGGTTGACCCGATCGCACGTATCGCGGCGGCAAACAACGGACCTCGTGTGCCCATCCCGAGAGCACCGCTTTCTGCTGCTAGGCTGGCAAACCGACCCGCGATCGGAGTAATGATTGAGGATCTAGCAACGACTGCTATGAGCACAGTGAAGAAGAAACCGCTAATCACCGTGTACCGGCTGAGCTTCCTCCCGAGGAATCCATAGAGAAGCATACACAGTGTCACAGCTACAAGAGGGCCGCGCGCTGCGGATAACAGTACAACCACGATAGATAACGCAAACATCATGCGCAAGAAAACCCGGCCACCTGAGGCCCTGGATTCATACTGGCCTATCCATAGCATGACAGAAGTAGAGCCTGCCACATAACCCAAGGATAGATAATTCGCTCCAGCTCCCTGGATCAATCGTACGCCTCCCCAGTCACTTGACCATGTACCAAACATCATCCCAGTGAGCTGGACGTACAGCCCAATCGCCGTCAAATAGCGAGGTAAACATGTTTCACTGACGTGCGTTGGCAGCATCCGAGCTGCGAAATACAGTGGCAGTGTGACTACTGCAAAGGTGGCTACCTTTACTCTGGAATACGCATCAACAACCTCGCGGCAACCCACCAGCATGAACAGCCATACGGTAAGCACCAGGAGGTCCGTGATCACTGGTCGCGGTAGCCTAGGCCGAATCACAACGACAATAATGCCCAGGACCATCATCAAGGCCAATGAGGCTCCGGTCAGGTCAACTACGCTGTTTAGTCTGCCGAAGACCGGATCCAGCTTGAAGGCTCCCACATGCGTAACAAATGCCACAAACAGGGCAAATGCACTCCACAGGCTAGGCATCGCCGAGCGTCCTAAGGCAATTGGGCCATGCCGCTCACAATCGGTATCTCCACATGCCCACATCGAGTGCACCATCCCCTCTCCCCATCTGTCTCATGCAGCTCGTAGTGGCAAACTCAGGGGGTCCTGCATGTCGCCGCCTTGACCGCACCGGAACAACTACTGCTGCTCCAGTGCCCCTGCGTTCATTTGCACACCGACGTGGTAACGTCTACATGGTCCAGACGTGTGAGCCTGTCCGATGCAGCAGGCGATTCAGCGCATTCCGTGTGTCCAGCACGACCTTTGAGTGCTCCAGCACTAAGCGGTAATCTACCTTCGTATGATCTGTAGCGATGATTGCTATGTCCGCACAACTCAGAACCGCCCTATCCAGTGAGACGGAATCCAGATCAGAACCATCGGCTTTGCCTATGTGCCGACCAACAACCAAGCGGACTCTAGGAATCAGCGGGTCATGATATGAGACCTGTGCACCCTCAGCCATGAGGAGTTCCATTATCCTAATAGCTGGCGATTCTCTTGCGTCGGGCAAGTCCCTCTTGTACGCTGCACCCAGGACTAGTACTCTTGCCCCTCGGAGGGCCTTCCCCTGAGAACCGAGGATGCGCTCCGCCTTACCCACCACGAAGTACGGCATGCGAAGGTTAACATCTCCTGCAAGTTCAATGAACCGGGTAGAGAAATCGAACTCTTTGGCTTTCCATGCCAAGTAGAACGGATCTATGGGTATGCAATGTCCTCCAACGCCCGGCCCAGGATAGAACGGCTGAATCCCGAACGGCTTGGTGAATGCCGCGTCAAGCATCTCCCAGACATCGAGTCCCATACGATCGCAAAGCAATGCCATCTCATTGACGAGGGCAATGTTCACTGCCCGGTATGTGTTCTCGAACACTTTCGCCATCTCTGCTATCGCCGGCGACGAGCACTTGATGACTTTGATTATGGTCTCCGCGTAGAACGCCGCTCCGACATCAGTGCAGGCCTCAGTGACCCCACCTACAAGCTTGTTGGTGTTCTTGGTTGTGTACCTGGCATTACCCGGGTCCACTCTCTCGGGCGAATGCACTAGGAAGAAGTCCCTCCCTACCTTGAGCCCCGTTGCAGCTAAAGCGGGAAGGATTATCTCTTCGGTCGTCCCCGGGTAGGTAGTGCTCTCAAGCGACACCAACATGCCTGCGCGCATGTGCTTAGCTATCTCATCTGTTACATTGCGAACGTACTGAAGATCAGGTTCCTTATGTACGGTCAGAGGAGTGGGCACACATATGATGACAACATCGGCCTCTGACAGTCCGGAGAAGTCGGTGGTCGCGCGCAGCTTCCCGCCAGCCACAACCTGCTTGAGCTCCTCATCCTTGACATCACGTACGTAGTTCTCGCCGCGATTTATCTGATCCACTCGTGCCGCGTTGCGATCAAGGCATACAACAGGAAAACCCACCTTCGCCTTCTCAACAGCGAGCGGAAGTCCCACATACCCAGCGCCTGCGACAGCCACAATAGCCGTGTGGTTCCTGAACTTGTTCTTCAGCTGCTCAGCATAGTCTACTCTTGACTCGGTCTCCATATCAATCGCCATTGATGTATCCTCCCGTGGCCTCATTGACCAGCATAGATCCTCATAACATCCTTAACTTGATCTATTACGTAACCCCGTTCCTCTTCCGTGAGTTCGGGAAACATAGGAAGCGACAATGCCTCAGCTGACGCTCTTTCGCTTTCCGGCAGATCGCCCTCAACGTAACCTAACTCCGAGAAGACTGGCTGCAAGTGAAGGGGTAGGGGGTAGTACACAGTCGTACCGATACCTCTCACAGCAAGCTCCCTCTGCACCTCGTCCCTTGCGTTCACGCGTACTGTGTACTGGTGGTACACGTGGAACACGCCGTCTGCGACAGCTGGCACGGTAAGGCCCTGAACATCGCCCAGCACGCAGCTGTAGCGATCTGCAATACTCCGCCTCGCCTCCGTCCATTGCGGCAGGCACTTGACCTTCGCATTAAGTATTGCAGCCTGAAGCGCATCTAGTCTGCTGTTTATGCCGAGCAGCTCGTGGTGGTATTTCTTCCGCGCTCCGTGCGCCCTAAGTATCCTCAGCCTCTCAGCGATGGAATCATCGTCAGTAACGACCATACCCGCGTCTCCGAAGGCGCCTAGGTTCTTGGTCGGAAAGAAAGATATGCACGCCATGTGCCCCAGTGAACCTACCGGTTTGGCATGATACCGGGCACCGATGGCCTGAGCGGCGTCCTCTATCACCGTCAAGCCACGCTCGGACGCTATCTTCGATATCGGTTCCATATCAGCTGGCTGACCGTAGAGGTGCACAGGGATGATCGCCTTTGTGCGTGATGTTACCTTCGCCTCCATGAGCTCCGGATCCACATTGAACGTATCCGGTCGGATATCGCAGAACACAGGCTTTGCTCCGGCTCGTGCAACTGCACCCGCAGTAGCGAAGAACGTAAACGGAGTGGTGATCACCTCATCCCCAGGGCCGATACCGGCTGCTAGCAGCGCCAGAAACAGAGCATCGCTGCCGTTGGCAACGGCAACAGCACGCCTCACACCACATATCTCCGCAATGGACTCCTCCAACCGCTCTACCGGGGATCCGAGGATAAAGTGGGCGGAATCCACTACATCACCCATTGCCTGCATCAATTCATCTCTGAGCATGCGGTTCTGCCGCGAAAGATCAAACGACGGAACATGCATCAGTCTCATTTGATCCTGTTCACTCCCTGGACACTTCGGGGAATAGCACCTGTTCCGGCGGAGTGTCTTTGACCACTCCGGCAGGCACACCCACGACTACTTTGTGGTTAGGCACATTCTTTGTGACGACACTTCCAGCCCCAACCACAGCCTCCTGCCCTATCACTATACCAGGCAGGATGACTGCATTACCTCCAAGCCTTGCGCCGTCTTCAACGGTGACACCCTTGCGTTGGCGAAACCGTTCCTGAGTACGGCCCATGAAGTTGTCATTAGTCGTGGTGACCATAGGAGCTATGAACACGTTCCTGCCAAGGACGGATACCGCGGTAATATAGGCCCCCGTCTGTATCCTAGTGCCATCGCCAATCTGGCAGTCGTTCTCCACCGTCGCAGCATGGCCCACTATCACATTGGACCCGATGACGCACCGCTCGCGGACCTGCGCCCGGTCTGCAATGAAACACCCAGTGCCAATCCTGGTCCCGGCATATATCACAGCGCCAACTCCTATTTGACACTCATCGCCCATTTCGAGCCCTTCGAGATCGGCAGCACCACTCACAAGAGTGCTCGACCTTGCCACAGTCGGCATCTGCCCAAGCACAGAATTGGCACCAATTGATGAATTTGCGCCTGTGGAGACGCCGCGCCTGATTACCGCGTAGCAGTCGATGCGTGAGTCGAGACCGATTCTCGCATCAGCCTCCACTATAACCCCCGGTCCCATGGTGACTCTGTCCCCAATAACTGCTCCATCACCCACGACACAATAAGGTCCAATGCACACACCCTCACCCAGTTGGGCAGAACCGGACACAATGGCGGTGCTATGTAACAACTCCGTCATCGCCGGCAACCTCCTGGAGGGTATATACCACGCGCATTGGCAATCCTCTCTGACTCCTCATTCAGAGGAAAGCGTATCATGCCGCCTGTCTCTTGCGAACGGTAGACAGCCAGCACCAGCTCTACTGCATCCCGGCCATCCTGACCAGTGACAGGCGGATCTCCACCTGTCCTGATGGCGTTGATCATCTCCTCAAGCAACGGGCCGTGACCGCTTCCATAGACACTAGCAGGATCGGGTTCATCCATGAGATCCTGTCCGTTGCTGCGATCAGAGAACTCCCAACGATCCACCCTGTTAACGGCCACTCCACCTATTGACACAGAACCGTGCTCACCGAAGATGGTCAGCGTCTCTTCCCAGTTGGAAGGGTAGACATTGCTGGACGCCTCGATGACGGCGAGGGCTCCTGAGCGGAATCTGATAGCTGCGACGCCGACGTCCTCAGCCTCAATGGGCCTGAACTGAGTCGCAGTAAACGCCCCTAAGCTTTCTGGCTCTCCCATCATCCATCGCAGAAGATCAATCGCATGTATCGACTGATTCATCAAGACGCCGCCGTCCTCCATCCAGGTACCGCGCCAGTCTGCCTGTTCATAGTAGCCCTTATTGCGGTTCCAACGCACCGCCACAGCGGCATGGGATAACTTGCCAAACCTGCCTTCCTCCAGCGCCTTGCGCAGCCTCCTTATGGGAGGGTTGAACCGATTCTGATGAACCGCACATAGCTTGACACCGGTGCCATCACATGCCTCGATCAGAGCATCGATCTCCGTCAGAGTCAGGCCTATGGGCTTCTCTACCACAACGTGCTTCCCCGCGTGCGCAGCATCGATGCCAATGGCGGGGTGCCCGCCGCTAGGGGTCGCGATACACACCACATCGACGTCGTTACGGTCAAGGACTCTGCGGTAATCGTATGCTGCCTCGCCTCCATAGAGGCGCGAGTATTCATCCGCTCGCTCGGGCACAACATCGCATACAGCAACCAATTCGGCGTCATGAAGCTTTGCTAGCGCGCTAGCATGATAGCGCGCAACCCGTCCGCACCCTATCAACCCAAATCTCAGTGGCTTCTCACCCATTCCGCTAGTCCTCCAAAGCTCAGCCATGCATCTCACTCACGAGTTGCGGCACTTCATATGACCCAAGCAGCGCCTCGAGCAACTCTCTCCCCCGCTCCGCCCCAGCGCCTCCATCCACCGCCGCGGCTATCTCCCTCATCGTGGCCCTCAGGACCTCCACATCCGGCTCTGCGTCCTTCGCCACGTATATCTTCTTGTGCTTGGTCGAGGTGGCTACCTCTTCGGTGGTCAGTATCTCCTCGAACAGCTTCTCTCCGGGGCGTACGCCGGTGTAGACGATCTCCATATCCTTGCCGGGCTCCATGCCGGATAGCCGAATGATCTCCTCTGCCAGCCGAGTTATCTTGATTGGCTCGCCCATGTCGAGCACAAAAACCTCTCCGCCCTTGCCCATGGCGCCTGCCTGTATCACCAGCTGTACCGCTTCGGGTATAGTCATGAAGTAGCGCGTCATGTCGGGGTGAGTCACGGTAACAGGCCCGCCTTCAGCTATCTGTTTTCGGAACATGGGCACCACACTTCCCCGGCTGCCGAGCACATTGCCGAACCGGACGGCCATGAACTTGGTCTGGCTTGTTGATCCTATGGCCTGCACCACCATCTCGGCCACACGCTTGCTCATCCCCATCACGCTGACTGGGTTCACGGCCTTGTCGGTGGAGATCATCACGAACCGCTTTGCACCATGCCTGTCTGCGGCGCGGGCTACGTTCCTGGTGCCGAACACGTTGTTCGTTAAGGCCTCTTCTGGGTTGGCCTCCATCAGCGGCACGTGCTTGTGGGCTGCTGCGTGGAACACCACATCCGGCTTGTACTGCTCGAATACCCGGTCTATGCGGTGTTCGTCGCGTACGTCGGCTATCACCGCAACCGTGTGCTGCCCGGGATGCCTCCGCTTTAGCTCCTGCTCTATCTCGAAGATGCTGTTCTCCCCGTGGCCCAGGAGAATCATGCTCTTCGGCTTGAACCTGGTAATCTGCCTGCAGATCTCGGAGCCTATGGAACCACCGGCGCCGGTCACCAGTATGGTCTGGCCGGCAAGGTAGGCGCCGATCTGGTCCAAGTCCAGGACCACGGGTTCGCGACCGAGCAGGTCCTCGATCTGGATGTCGCGGAGCTGTTTCACGCTGACCTTCCCGTCCACAAGCTCATATACTCCGGGCAGGGTCTTGATTCTCACGTTCAAGTCCTTGCATGCATCCATGGTCGCACGGATCACGCTGCCCGGCGCCGACGGCATGGCGATGATGATCTCGTGCACCCTATGGCTCAGGACTACTTCAGCGATTTGGTCCCGGGTGCCCAGCACCGGCAGGCTTAGCAGAACCGACCCGATCTTCTCGGGGTCATCATCTATGAATCCCACTGCCCGCTTGCCAATCTCAGGATGGTTGGCTAGTTCCTTGGCCACCATGGCGCCTGCCGACCCGGCGCCAACGATCAACACCGTGCATCCAGAGGAATTCGTTCCATTGGCTCTCCCATTGGCGGCCTTGTGATTGGCGAACTCCGCCCGGAGACGCGTGCTCAGCCGGGTCGCACCCACAAGGCCCAGCGCCACCATGTATGAGATCAGGGCTGCACCCCTTGACCAGCTGAGGGGGGACGATATCATCACCACGGCCATGCTGGCCAGGTACGAGGAGCTCACAGCGGCCGTAACGACGATCAGGTCCCTCACACTCGAATACTGCCATAGCCTCTGGTACATACCGAACGCTGCGAGAATCAGCACGCGCAACGGTATCGTGAACACCATGGCGTATAAGGTACTGGTCGCCGCATCGTGGGGGACGACCATATCGAATCTTATGAGCAGCCCCACAATGTCAGCCAACGCCAGTATCAGAGCGTCCAGGACAAGGTAACGCCACTGGGATATGCGAATGCGCTTTACTATCACGCCTTCCGCTTCCTTCTCCCTAGATTAGCGCCGGGCATACCTCCATGGGCAGGTACAGTACCCAGTGTCGGAAGACCCAAAGACCGTTCGATCTCCTCAACAGTCTTGAAGGAAGGATCGGAGAATTCATCGATGAACGCTGCACCGACGCCCACAAACACCCCGAGCACCATTGCGATGGCAGTGTTCAGAACTTTGCGGGGTTTGATAGGCTTTTCAGGCGTAATTGCTACATCCAGTGGGAATATGTCAGATACCTGCATCTGCTCTGCCAGGCGCACCTCTTCGTACTTGGTGCGCAGCATTATGTAGATCTGCTGTGCCAGCTCGAACTCGCGTACTACTCTCGCGAGGCTCAGCTCCTTCTCGGGGAGCTTATCAAGCTTGGCCTCTTCCCTTGCGATCAGCTCGCCCATGGCCTCCTGTTGCGCACGTGCAGCCGTCATCAAGGCCTCCGCTTCAGCTACCTGAACTATCAGAGCCTCGCGCATAGGATTGGGAGTAGACACCTGAGTGCCCACAACCTTCGCTACAGCACTACTTAGATTGGCCTTTACTTCCTCGGTTTCAGAAACAAGTCGCTGTACCTCTGGATGCCTCTCGGTGTACTTCTCTCTGGCCGAGGCCAGCGACAACTCAAGCGCTGCCAACTGAGTTCTGTAGCCCTGCACTACAGGATCCTCCACAATGGTCTCACTGGAGACTATCGTCTCGGACATCCCGGCAAGCTGCTCGCGCACCTTGTTGGCTTTGGCTCGCATCTGCTCCACCGTGATGTCGATGGTAGCCTGCTGAAGCCCGAGCTCCACGAGTCTTTTCAGGAGAGCCTCGGTCTCGGCTGTAGGCGCCACGATCTTCTGCCCCGACTTGACCGATAGCAGCCGTTCCTCGGCCTGCAACAGTTTCAGGCTTGAGTCTTCCACCTGCGTCGCAAGGAACTCCCTGGCACTTCTGGATGCAGACTGGTTCATGTTGCGGTTCTGCTCGATAAGCACCTCTATCAGCTCATTGGCCAGGTCACGCGCCATTTCTCTGTCAGCCAGCTGAACCTTGAGCTTCACGGCGTCAGTCTTCGCGATAGACTGAACGCTGATGGCGTCGCTGAGTCTCTTCACGGTGGGCGCATTGATGCCTGGCTCAAGCCCGAGCCTGGCCAGGGTCTTCCCCAGAGAAGCCCTGCTCTTGATTATCTCTACATAGTTCATAGCCTGGTTCGACGACCCACCAAACCCACCCAACAGCTCACTGGACACACTGATAGGCAACGAGAAGCTAGATGCCGCACTGTTAATCAGGAATGTGGTTTCGGCCTCGTATATGGGTGTCATCAGGGAACTCGCCACGTATGCAGCAACCATGGCTACTACGGTAATGCCGACGATGAGCCGTGCATGGCTGATTATCGTTTGCCATAATTCCTGTAGACTGATCTCTTGCTCGTCCATGGTCGGCCCCCCGTTAGCGCGTGATGATCGACTTGATCTGGTTTATCGCCGATAGAATCGAGATGATCATGCTCCAGTCTATCTTCTCGGAGACTGGCACTATCACTATGTCGCCCGACTTGAGCTCGGGATTGTTGCCCTTGCTCGGGTCGATGGTCACGCCCTTCGTAGTGGTGTCACCCAGGGCTATCTGCATCGCCTGCTCGCCAGTGTAGAGCATGATCTTGTCTAGACGGGCCGTGGTCATAGGGCCTCCGGCCATCGCCAAGCTGTCTATGAGCTTCATGCCCTGCTTGTAATCGTAAAGACCTGGCCGTGCCACCCCGCCCATGATCACGATCTTGCGAAGGGCCTCGGGGACGAACACTACATCTCCATCTTCCAGGGCTACGGCCTCGTTCTGCGGGCGATGCCCTGAGAGCAACGCCTCTACGTCGGCTTCGACCACTCGGCCGATTCCCTCGCCCTTCCGCGTTATGACTACCCGAGCACCGTCGCCTGCAGGTGCGAGCCCGCCTGCACCGGATATCGCGTCAAGGATCGTCGCCCCCCGGCGGAGCTCGAACTCACCAGTGCGAATCACATGCCCGGCCACCTGCACCCTGATACGCCCGGACGGGACGTACAGTATATCGCCCGGGGCGAGGGTTGGGTTCTGCTTGATGTCGCCTTCGAAGGCCAGGCGGTCATCGGCCACTGATAGCCGGAGGGCGTCCTCAACGCGCTCGCCGCGGTAGAGCCGCACAATGTTAAGATCCGCCTTGGCCGACGGCCCGCCGGCCATCGCCAGTATCTCCATGACGGTCATGCCCTCGGTGTACACGTACACTCCAGGTCGAGCTACCTCGCCCATCACTGCCACTTGCCGGCGTGTGTCGGGTATGAACACCACATCGCCGTCGGACAGGGTGTGCCCGACATCGCCCCCGCGCAGAGCCTGGTCGAGATCGACCGTTACCGATGGCCCCGACTTGCCCGAAGGGATAACCAGCACCGACCGCCCGTCGCCGTCGGCAGCAAGCCCGCCCGCGACGGCCACTGCGTCGATTACCCGGGCTCCAGCAGGCAGCTCATATGTACCCGGCCTCACGGCGCGTCCGATCACGCTCACACTTATCATCCGCGACCCCACGCTCACCACATCACCCGGGTTGACCGTGGGATTATCCGTTACCTTTCCGGAGAACAACACCTTACCGTACCCGATGGGCTGCGTAGAACCTTCCGCGAGCGCGCCGTCCTTGTACACCGTGACATTCTCCAGTGACGCCCTGGCGGTGGTACCGCCGGCAGCGGCTATCGCGTCCAGCAACCTCGCTCCACGTGGAAGCCTGTATGCCCCGGGACGCGCCACCTCTCCCAGCACCAACAACTGCCCGCGCAACTCGGGAACGAACACCACGTCGCCGTCTGCCAGCGCCATGGCAGGCCCGCCAGCCAGTGCGGCATCCACATCTAACGTAACGGCCTCTCCCTTGCGGGTGACTATCACGTTGGACGCGTCGCCATCGGTCCTCACGCCCCCCGCCATGGCCATGGCGTCCAGGATGGTCGCCTCCGGCTGCAGTTCGAACGCTCCAGGTCGAGTCACGGCCCCAATCACGTTCACCGCGATCATTCTGCTCGCAACGACGATCACATCGCCCGCCCGGACCTCGGGGTTGTCCCCTGCGCCGTCGGCAAGCAACGATCCTGCGGCTCCAATTGATATATAGCGAGGTTCTCCGAGAATACCTTCAGGGAATATCGATACCTTCTCGAGCGACGCCTTGGGCGTCACCCCGCCCGCGGCGGCTATGAGATCCAGGACCCGTGCTCCCTTGGGAAGCCTGTAGGCCCCCGGTCTGGCAACCTCGCCCAGCACCACAGCCTGCCCAGGCACTGCCTCCGGGACAAACAGCGCGTCTCCGTCTTCCAGCAGAGGCAAGGGCGCTGTCGGCACCTTCACCGACGGTTTGCCCGACGCCTCGCCTGACGTCTCCCGGGCATCAAGGGCCGATGTGATGTCGATCTCTAGGGAGAAAGCTCCTTCGCCTGTTTTGCGTGCTAGGGCCACCCGTGTTCCGTCCCCAGCGGACGTCACTCCGCCTGCGGCGGCTATCGCGTCCAGAGCGGTCGCCCCGCGCCGCAGCGTTACCTGGCCCGGCCGTGCGACAAAACCTGCAACATACACCCGGACTTCCGTCCCGGGCACAACTATCACCGAGCTCGGCTCGACCACGGGGTTGACCTTGATGTCGCCATCGTAAACCAGGCGATCGTCGGCGACCTCGAGGTCCACTCCGTCTGCCGGTTCGCCTGCACGGTATACCTTCACATGCCCGAGATCCGCCGCATCGAGCGGTCCGCCCGCCGCGGCCAAGGCTTCCATCAGGCGAGTGCCCTCGTCCACAGGGTAGACCCCCGGACGGGCCACCGCCCCTAGCACAGCTGCCTGCTGCTTGCGGAGCTTCTCGGGGGCTTCGGGGATGTAGATCACATCGCCATCGGCCAGCACGATGTTGGCTTCGCTCTTCGGATCGCGGCCCAGAGCGTCAAGGTCGATGCCGGCAGTAACGCACCCCGCACCAGTATCGGCTCCCGCCGCACCTCCGCTGGTTCCCCGCGTCAACACTACGTTCTTCGCATCCCCCAGTGCCGACGCCCCTCCGGCGACGGCTACGGCATCGAGCAGACGCGCCCCGGTCGTAAGGTCATACACCCCAGGCCGCGCCGCCGCGCCCACCACGGTTACATTGATCATGCGGGACCCGACTACCACGATGTCGCTTGCACCAAGCGCCGGGTTCGCAGCTCCATCCCCTGCAAACAGCACCTTACCATGCCCGATCGCGGCCCCGGCGCCCGCAGAAGAGTCCCCGCCCGCATAGATCGTCACATTCTCCAGTGACGCCCTGGCGTTGAGCCCGCCCGCAGCAGCTATGGCATCGGCAAGCTTCGCCCCGCGGGGGAGCCTGTACGCTCCTGGCCTCGCAACCTCGCCCAGCACTACTACCTGCCCGGAAAGCTCCGGCACGTACACCGTATCGCCGTCCGCGAGCTCAAGGCCGGCTGCTTCGCCCGCCAATATCGCTTCTACATCTATCTCGAAGGTAAGCGCAGCGCCCGAATTGCCTTCAACGGCGCCCGCCTCGCCCGCGCCGTCGCCCCGGCTGTCGCGCCTGGTCACTACCACCTTCGTGCCATCCCCGGCTGCGGATATCCCGCCCGCTACGGTGATGGCCTGGGCCACATCCGCGCCCCTTTTCAGCTCGTAGCCTCCCGCGCGTTGCACATGCCCGGCCACCTGCACCCGTATCCCGGCGGAGGGCACCACGATTACCTGCCCCGCCGCGACAGGCGGATTGGCCTTGATGTTGCCCTCATACACCAGCGATTGATCTGCGACCGCCAGGCTCAAGCCGGTCAGGTCGCCCGGCTGGCCGTCGGCGCCGG
>Ga0255347_1002711_pt1 | contig 24418 bp, 19 predicted proteins | sample wastewater_treat_2_FD_192479 | JGI IMG/M metagenome (GOLD analysis project Ga0255347, IMG submission 192479) | Wastewater microbial communities from Lulu Island WWTP, Vancouver, Canada - plant24 | ecosystem: Engineered > WWTP > Wastewater > Unclassified | place: Canada: Vancouver, British...
TGGTCGCGGTGCCCTTCTCCTCGCTCAGGCACGTCCCTCTTCCGGGCCTGGCGGGCGCGCTGTCGCGCCTGCCGCTCGTCGGCGCGGCGCTGCGAGCGGCCGCCCTCAGGTCGAGATGGCGCTCGACGGGGTTCACCGCGTGGCCCAACCGTCTTGCTGGACGCCAGGTGGTGGACGAGATGATAGGCGACGTAACCCCCGGCGACATCGCCGCGAGGGTGGCCGAACACCTGGGCGACCCGGTGCGCCTGGCGGAGACGCGCCGCTCCCTGTCCCTGATCTCCTCGGAGGCGCCGCGCGGGGCCGCCGCCCGGATGGCCGATCACATCGAAAGGACCCTTGCCTGACATGAATGGATTGAACGGCACGCACAAGGCATTGCCCTACATGCGCCTGCTCGCCTGCGCCCGCCCTTACGCGCGCAGGCTGGCCGCGGCGCTCGCATGCATGTTCGTCGCCTCGGCGTGCAACATAGTGCCCCCCTGGCTGCTGAAGAACGTGGTGGACGACGTCCTGATCCAGAAGGACCTCGCCATGCTCAACACCCTTCCCTTTCTTCTCGTTGTGCTCTTCATCGGCAAGGGGCTGGCCTCCTACGGCCACCAGTACCTGATGAACTGGACCGGGCAGAGGGTGGTCATGGACCTTCGCCTGCTCCTGTACGACCACCTTCAGCGCATGTCGCTCAAGTACCTGTACGGGAAGCGCCTGGGGGAGCTCATGTCGCGCATAACCAACGACGTGTCGATCCTGCAGAACCTGGTCACCTCGGTGCTGGTCAACCTGGTGGTGCAGGCGGTCACATTCGTCGGGATGGTGGCCTTCCTGCTGTACATAAACTGGAGGCTGTCGCTCGTGGCGTTCGCGGTCATCCCCCTCACCGTGCTTATACTCGACCGGGCGTCCAGGAGGCTGAGAAGCGTGGGGCACGAGATCCAGAGCGAGCTGGCGTCGCTGTCGGCCGTAGTGCAGGAGGCCTTCGGGGCGATACGGGTGGTGCGCTCGTTCGCCACGGAGGACCTTGAGCTGGAGCGCTTCGGCAGGAGCAACCGGGACAACTTCCGCGCGGTGATGCACGGAGTCCAGGTCCAGTCGGCGCTGGCGGGCGTCATAGAGGTCGTGCTGATAGCCGCCCTGGCGCTGATCCTCTGGCTGGGCGGCAGAAAGGTCGTGGGGGGGGAGCTGACGCCGGGGGAGCTGATAGCCTTCCTGGGCTACCTGGGCTTTATGGTCCAGCCGATCAGGGTGCTCACCTCCGTGACAAGCTCCCTGCAGATGGGGCTCGCCGCCGCGGACAGGATCTTCGCGATGCTGGACACCCCGGTGGACATCGCCTCCCCGGCCAACCCGGTCAGGGTTGGCGCGCTGGAGGGGAGGGTGGCCTTCGAGGGGGTCTCCTTCTCCTACGTCGCGGGGCGGGAGGTGCTCGGCGGGATCGACCTCGAGGTGTGCCCCGGCGAGAGGGTCGCCATTGTCGGCCCGACCGGATCGGGCAAGTCCACCCTCGCCGACCTGGTGCCCCGCTTCTACGACCCGGACAGGGGGGCGGTGCTGGTGGACGGCCGCGACGTGCGCACCCTGGACCTGTCCGAGCTGCGCAGGCAGATAGGCGTAGTCCACCAGGACTCGATACTGCTGAGGGGGACGATAGGCTTCAACATCTCCTACGGCCTGCCCGGCATGTCATCCGAGGATATAGCCAGGGCCGCCGACATCGCGGGCATACGCGCCTTCATCGAGTCGCTCCCCCTTGGCTACGACACCGAGGTGGGCGAGAGGGGCGTGACCCTCAGCGGCGGCCAGAGGCAGAGGATCGCGATCGCCAGGGCCGTGGCCAGAAACCCGCGGATACTCATCCTGGACGAGGCCACGTCCTCGCTCGACTCCGAGGTGGAGCGCCAGGTCCAGGAGGCGATGAACACGGCGATGGCCGGACGCACCTCCCTGGTAATAGCCCACAGGCTGTCGACCATCAGGGGCGCGGACAGGATCGTCGTGCTCGACCGCGGGCGGATAGTCGGACAGGGGACCCACGACGAGCTGATGGCAATGGGCGGCCTGTACCACAGGCTGTACACCTCGGGGGAGGAGCGGTCGTGAGCGAGCCGGGAGGGGAGGGTGCCTTCAGGAGGCTGCGCACCCCCGTCCGCTCAGCGCTCGGGAGCTATCTCTCCTTCGCGCGGGGCGAGACTCGACTGTCGCTATGGGCGCTCGCCTACCCCTTCGGCCTCGTCGCCAAGTCCGTGGTCGCAGTCAGGAACTTCGCGTTCGACCACGGACTGGCCAGGTCGGAGGAGCCGCCCCTGCCGGTGGTCAGCGTGGGCAACATCACCCTTGGGGGGACGAACAAGACCCCGTTCGTCGAGATGCTCTGCCGAATCCTGCTGTCGGCGGGGGTGTCGCCGGCCATCATCAGCAGGGGGTACGGCGGCCGAACGGTCGACCCGGTGGTGATAACCGCGGACGCGATCGACGGCTCGGACGACCTGGGCCGCCTGCGCGACCTCGTCGGGGACGAGCCCCTGCTGCTGGCCTCCAGGCTGCCCGGCGTGCCTGTGGCGGTGTCGAAGGATCGGTTGAGGGACGTGGACGTGCTCTCCGGCAGGGGGGTGCAGCTCATCGTGGCGGACGACGCCTTCCAGCACAGGCGCATGGGGCGCGACGCCGACATAGTGCTGGTGGACGCGTGCTGCCCGTTCGGCAACGGTTGGATCGCGCCGGCCGGCATACTCAGGGAGCCGCCCTCCGTACTGGCCAGGGCGTCCGCGGTGGTGGTCACCAAGTCCGAGCAGGTGTCCGCCGGACGGCTGAGGACGCTGGTGGACGAGCTGTCCCGCTTCGTCCCGGAGGACCGGCTGTTCTTCTCGCGCATATCGCTGCACGAGTGGCGCCTTTGGAACGGAGGCTGGAGGGGGATCGCGCCCGGGCCGCCCGAGACCGCGCTGGCCTTCTCCGCCATAGGCAGCCCGGAGAGCTTCAGGCGCTCTCTCGAGTCCGAGGGGGTCGAGATACTGAGGGAGCACCGCTTCAAGGACCACTACCGCTACAGGGTGGAGGACATGAGGGCGCTCGAGGACTCCATGAGGGAGTGCGGGGCCTCGTGCATGGTCTGCACCGAGAAGGACGTGTACAACATGCCTCGCGAGTGGAGGGCCGGGCTCGACGTCATGGTCCCCTTCATATCCACGGTGCTGGACGACGAGGATCGCTTCCGCGCCTGCCTGCTCGACTCCCTGCGCCCGAGGATGGTGGTCGCGTCCAACGGCTACGGAGAGGACTCCATGGGGGTGCTGCTGGCGAGGAAGCTGTCCGAGCGCTTCCCCTCCGCCGTCGTGTCGGCTTTCCCTATAGTCGGGAGGGGGGAGCACTACGCAAAGGAGGGCATACCCATAGACTCGGCACCCTCGGACTCGCCGAGCGGCGGCGTGATAAAGTACCGCCTGGTCGACCTGTGGAGGGACCTCAGGGCCGGGCTGCTGCGATCCATCGCCATGCAGATGAGGGCGTGGGCGGCGCTCCGGGGCCGGATAAGGACTCCTCTGTGCGTGGGGGACGTCTACCTGCTGCTGCACGCCCTGTGGGGGCAGGGGCAGCTCCCCGTGCTGGTGGCGACGGCCAAGACCGTCTACCTGAGCGGGCACTGGAGGCTCGAGAGGTTCATCCTGAAGCACAGGAGCAGGATGACCTGGACGCGCGACCGCGACACTGCCGGAGAGCTGAGCAGGTCCGGCGCGAACGCCCGGTTCGACGGCAACCCCATAATGGACATAACGTGTGATAATACTATCGAGCCGGTGTCGTGGGGGGAGGACGGGAGGCCGAGGGTGCTCCTGCTGCCCGGCAGCAGGCGGAGGGCCTACGACGACCTGCACCTGCTGTTGCAGTCGGTGGACAGGGTGCAGTCCATGCTGCCCGAGGGCGCCTCGTACCTGATGGTCGTCGCGCCCACGCTCGACACCGACAGACTGCTCCAGGCCTGCGAGGGCGAGGGGTGGGCCGCCGTCCGCGGGGCGCCCGGCGGGTCTTCGCGAGAACTGGCGCTCCGCAGGGGGTCGTGCGAGATTCGCTTCTTCTTCGGCCCGCTGCCGGCGGTCGCCGCGAGGGCGCACGTGCTGATAGGCCTGGGCGGCACGGCCAACCAGGTGTGCGCCGGGATGGGAGTCCCGGTGGTTTCCATAGAGGAGAAGGGAAAGTTCGTTCAGAAGAAGCTGCTGGGCGACGCGGAGGTGCTCGTGCCGCAGGACTCCCGGGCCTTGGCGGAGGCCGCCGTCGCGATAATAAGGGACGAGGCGCTTCGCAGGAGGATGTCCGAGGAGGGCGTCTCGCGACTTGGCGGGCCCGGCGCTCTGGATCGAGTGGCGGACTACGCGGCCGCCCGCATGGGCTGGGATCTTCGCGCGCGCCTGTACGACGCTCTCGCGATCCAGTGGAGAGGCGGCGACCCCGGTCGGCGCGCCGCGAAATAACAGTCAGGAGATGATGCGACGTGCGGTCATCGTGCGCACCTGAGCGCCCCCTGCCGGAGGGCGGGGCGGCTCTGCGCTCCGAGGAGATAGTACGCATAAGGGACGATTCGCCCGAGAGAAGGTGGGACTTCCCCATAGGGGCGGGCGGGCTGGCCCTGATCGCGGGGCCGTGCTCGCTCGAGACCCCGGAGCTGGGGCTCGAGATCGCCGAGACGGTGCGGGACATATGCAGATCGCTCGGCCTTGGCTACATATTCAAGGCCTCCTTCGACAAGGCCAACCGCACCTCCCTGGCGGGGTTCCGCGGACCCGGCCTGGACGAGGGGCTGGAGCAGCTCGCCGAGATACGCCGCAGGGCCTCGGTGCCGGTGCTCACGGACGTTCACGAGTCGTGGCAGGCGGAGCGGGCCGCCAGGTATGTGGACGTCCTGCAGATCCCGGCCTTTCTCTGCCGCCAGACGGACCTGCTGCTAGCGGCCGCCGCAACCGGAAGGCCGCTGCACGTGAAGAAGGCGCAGTTCCTGTCGCCGCTCGACATGAGGCACGTGGTGGAGAAGTGCCGAGCCGGGGGGGCGTCGGCCCTGATGCTCTGCGAGCGCGGCACCTTCATGGGGTACGGCCGGCTGGTGGTGGACATGACCTCCCTCCCGGTCATGCGCTCCCTGGGATGCCCGGTGGTGTTCGACGCCACCCACAGCGTCCAGGCGCCCGGCGCGGCCAACGGGGCGTCGGGCGGTGACAGGCGCTTCGTGCTCCCCCTGGCGAGGAGCGCCGTGGCCTCCGGGGTCGACGCCCTGTTCCTCGAGACCCACCCCTGCCCCGAGAGGGCCAGGAGCGACGGCCCGAACCTGGTCCCCCTGCACAGGATGCGCTACCTGCTGGAGCAGCTGGCCGAGCTGCACCACTTCATGGTCCTCAACCTCGGGTACTCCTCGTTGACCTGGGCCGGGCCCGAGGCGGGAAATTGAGCATGCTCAGTCTGCCCTGGGAGCGCGAGGGGCGAAGCCTCTCCGACGAGGAGCTTCTGAGCGCGGGGAGGTCGATCATGCTCGCCGAGGCGGCGGAGATAGAGAGGGCCGCCGGGCGTCTGGGCCCGGAGCTGGCCCGGGCGGCCCGCATTGTCTACTCCTGCGCGGGGAGGCTTGTCACGGTCGGCATGGGCAAGTCGGGCATAATCGGTCGAAAGATCGCCGCCACCCTGGCATCGCTCGGGACGCCGTCGTTCTTCCTTCACGCCGCGGAGGGCGCCCACGGCGACCTCGGGATGGTCACGCGCGACGACGCGGCCATCTTCATCAGCAACAGCGGGACCACGTCCGAGGCCATCTCGCTTCTGCCCCACTTCAAGAGGCTGGGCGCTCCGATAATCGCCATCACGGGGGGGCTTGCCTCCCCTCTGGCGAGGAACGCAGACGTCGTGCTCGACTCCTCGGTGAGGTCCGAGGCCGGCGACGGCCCGTGCGCGCCGAACGGCGAGGGGGGCGACGGGGCCCTGAACCTCGCCCCCCTGTGCAGCACCACCCTCCAGCTCGCCATAGGCGACGCCCTGGCGGGCATGGTCACCCTTCTGCGCGGGCTGCGCAAGGAGGACTTCGCCCTGTTCCACCCGGGCGGAGCGCTGGGCAGAAGGCTGCTGACCAGGGTGTGCGACGTCATGGGGTCGGGCGACAAGCTGCCGGTGGTGGAGGCGAAGGTGCCGGTGAGCGACGCACTGTTCGAGATGACCAGCAAGGGGTACGGGGCGACCGTGATAGTGGACGGCGAAGGCGCTCTGGCCGGGATCTTCACGGACGGCGACCTCAGGAGGCTGATAGGGTCCCGCGGGGTCGAGAGCATGTCCCTCCCGGTGGGGGAGGTAATGACCAGGAACCCGGCGGTCATACGCCCCGACAGGCTGGCGGTCGAGGCCGTGAGGACGATGGAGCTGAGGGAGATATCCGCGATAATAGTGGTCGACGGAGACCGCCCGGTGGGGATGCTCCACCTCCACGAGCTGCTGCAGGCGGGGGTGGCCTGACCTGACCGCGTCCCGCCCCGGACCGGGGGCGCGGCTGTACGGCGCCCTGACGACCGTAGCCTGGCCGCTGCTCTACCCGTGGCTCGCCGCCAGGTACAGGGAGGGGTTCGACGAGCGCAGGGGGGTCTACTCCGGCCCTCTCCCCGAGTCGCCCCTGTGGGTGCACGCGGTGTCGGTGGGGGAGGCGCAGTCGGCCTGGCCCCTGCTGTCGGAGCTGCGGGGCCTGGGCGGGGGCGATCTCCCGGTGCTGCTCTCCAGCACCACGAAGACCGGGAGGGAGATGGCGGGGAGGCTGGCCGCGGGGCTGTTCGACCGGCAGATCTACTACCCATGGGACATCCCCCGCGTCGTGGCCAGGGCGCTCGACGCCGTGCGACCGGCCGGCTACGCGACGATGGAGACCGAGATATGGCCCAACATGCTGTTCGCCTTGGCGCGCAGGGGGATCCCCGCCTTCCTGGTCAACGGCAGGATATCCGAGCGCTCGGCGCGGACCGCGCTCAGGGCCCCGGCCTTCTGGCGGATGGTGTATGATTGTTTCACCCTGCTGCTCGTGCGGTCCGAGGCGGACAGAGACGTTCTTCTGTCGCTCGGAGTGTCCGGCTCGAAGGTGCGGGTCACCGGAGACTGCAAGGTGGACGCGCTGCTGATGCGACGCCGGAGTACCGACGTCGCGAGCGCGAGGGAGCTGCTGTTCGGACCGGGAACGGTACCGGACGGGAGCCCCCTGTTCATCGCCGGCAGCACCCACGAGGGGGAGGAGGAGGCCGCGCTAGACGCCTTCCGGATGGTTCGGAGCTCCCGGCCCGGCGCAAGGCTGGTGCTGGCGCCGAGGCACCCCGACCGGGCGGCGAGGGTGTTCGAAGCGGCGTCGGCGGTCGCCCCCTCGGCCCTCCTGTCCTCCCCTCCGCCGCGCACACGAGAGATAATCGTAGTGGACCGGATAGGCGTGCTGTTCGACCTGTACTCGCTCGCGGATGCGGCCTTCATAGGCGGCAGCCTGGTGGACAGGGGGGGGCAGAACATAATGGAGCCCGCGGCGTTCGGGGTGCCGCTCTGCCACGGCCCCTTCATGAGGGACTTCACCGAGGCGGCGCGCGGGCTCGGCGAGAGGGGTGTCGCGACCGTGGTCGGGGGCGCGGAGGATATCGCCGTCCATTGGGAGGCGAGCCTCCGTCCGGGCGCGAGGGAGCGGGCGCGCGAGGGGGCCGCGGACTACTTCCGCACCGTCGGCGGGGCGGCCAGGCTTTCGGCGGTCGAGATAACAGGGGTGATCGGTCGATGATGGTGAACGAGGGGCTTCTGCAGGAGTTCTACGTTGGGCTGGACGAGCGGTCGCGGCTCGCGCTGGACACGGCCGCGGAGAGGGTCGTGGAGGTCAAGAGGCGCGGCGGGAAGGTCGTCGTGGTCACGGGGAGTGGCCCGAATATACACGAAGGGGTCACGACCCTGGTGGCGGAGCTGATGTCCAGGGGGGTGGTCGACGGGGTGACCACCAGCTCGGCGGTGATCGGCCACGAGATGGCGGGCGCGCTCGACCTCGTGAAGGTATGCCGCGCCTCGGAGCTCGGCTTCGACGAGCGGTTCATGCCGCGCGGCGGCGCGTTCGAGTTCACCTGTCTCGACGGAGAGCAGCTCGACGCGCTCCGAAGGGAGATGCCGCTCGACGAGGAGCTGCTGGCCAGGGGAGAGCGGGCCGAGGGGCGGCTGGTGATAAAGGCCGCCGGCAACATGGCCTACCCGATGGGGCTCAGGAACGAGAATCTAGCGGGGGAGATACTGGTGATCAGCAGGGCGCTCGGACTGCCCTTCGAGACCGTGGCCGGGTGGGGGGCCGACAGGCGCACCATGATCGGCGCGGGGGCGGCGCTGGGCCTTCCGGTGCTGGTCAGCATACCCCAGATGGTGGGAAGCGGGCACGTCGGCATGGCGATCGGAGACAGCATATCGGTCTTCGAGCGCTCCGCGCGGATCGCGGAGATGCTGTCCTCGGCCGATGTCATAATAGAGTCCGCGGTGGCCCTGACCCAGGAGATACACGACGGCCCGTTCGAGTGCTACACGGGGCACGGAATATGGTCCTGGTGGAAGGGGCTTCCGGTCTTCTCCCTGCGAGGCAAGACCCTGGTGCGGATAGATCTCGACGAGAACCTGCGCAGGGCCAGGGACCTGGAGACCGGCGGCTCGCTGGTGCAGGAGGCGATCGACAGGGGGCTGCCGAAGACCAAGATCTCGAAGATCCCGTTCAGGATGGAGATGTCGGCCTTCGCGCGCCTCGAGGGGAGCGTGCCGATCATAGGCGACATAGGCCAGGTGTGGCCGGTGCTGGCGTGGAGGGTCGCCGGCGCCCTGTCGCTGAAGCTGGAGTTCATGAGCTACGCGCAGCAGACGCCGGAGGGGAGGGCCATGCGGGAGTGGATAACGAAGGAGATAAAGCCGGTGGACATGAGGCTGGTCAGGGAGAGGGCGAGGGCCGCTGGTCCCGCCGGCCGCGGGATGCGGGAGGCCCGGCCGTGAGGGCCGTAGGTGTCATACCGGCCCGCTACGGCTCCACGCGCCTTCCGGGCAAGCCGCTCGCCGACATCTGCGGCAAGCCCCTGATCCAGCGGGTCTACGAGAGGGCGGCGGCCTCCGGAGCGCTGGACAGGCTGGTGGTCGCCACGGACGACGACCGCATCGTCGAAGCGGTGAGGTCGTTCGGAGGAGAGGCGGTCCTCACCTCCCCCGATCACCCGGACGGCACCAGCAGGGTGGCCGAGGCCGCGTCCCGGTTCGACGGGGACATAGTGCTGAACATCCAGGGGGACGAACCCCTGCTCGACCCGGTGATGGTCGGGGAGGCGGTGGCGCTGCTGGCGGAGGACGAGTCCGCCCTGTCCGCCACACTGTGCGTCCCTCTTGCCCCGTCCCTACTGCACGACCCGGCGGCGGTGAAGGTCGTCTTCGACCTAAGGGGGTTCGCCATCTATTTCAGCCGCAGCCCCATCCCCTTCCTGAGGTGCCCCGAGGGGGCGCCGCCTCTGTACGAGCACATCGGGATCTACGCCTTCAGGAGGGATTTCCTGTACCGCTTCGTCTCCCTGGAGGCGACCCCCCTGTCGCGGGCCGAGTCGCTGGAGCAGCTGAAGATACTGGAGCACGGCTACAACATGAAGGTGGGCGTCTCCTCGGCGGTGAAACTCGGGCCAAGCGTGGACACACCCGACGACCTCGAGCAGGTTCGAGGCATAGTCAGATCCATGGACGCCGCCTCGGACGGGCGCGGAGCGTAGGGGTGCGGCGCGGATGCCCTCCGGAGGGAGCGGGCCCGGCGGTCCGTCGCTGATATTCATCCTGAGCGACGCAATCCGCGGCCACCTGTCCCAGAGCCGGGGCGTGGCCGGGTGGCTTTCGCGCTTCACCGGCGCGGACGTCGTCGAGATGGAGGCGCCGGGAATCGAGGGCAAGAGGCGCGTGGAGCTGCTCAAGGTGCGGGGGCGCAGGCTTCCCCGCATGAAGCCGCACGAACTGGCGGCTTGGCTCGACGAGACCGGGGGCGCCGAGCTGTTCGACTCCATGAGGAGGGAGCTGGCCTCGCGCGGGCTGACCGGGGCCGGTGCCCTGTTCATCGCCGCGGGGAGCTCCGCCGCGCCCTTCGCCCTCGCCCTCGCCAGGATCGCGAGGGGTAGGTCGTGCGTCATGATGACCCCGTCGGCCATCCCCGCATCGTCGTTCGACTACGCCGTCGTGCCGTGGCACGACCACCCGCGCCCGTCGCCGAACGTGCTGGTCACCCTGGGCGCCCCCAACTCGATCTTCCCGGACGAGCTCAAGAGGCGCGGCTGGGAGCTGGCGGAGCGCAACCCTCCGTCCGAGGAGAGCAGGGGCAGGTGGGGCCTGATGATCGGCGGGGACGACGCGAACTACTCGATCTCGGAGGAGTGGATCTCCATGGCGCTTCCTCCGATACTGTCGGCTGCGGAGGGGCTGGGGATCGATCTATACATCACCACGTCGAGGCGGACCTCGGCCGGGGCCGAGGAGGTGCTCTCCCTGCTGGCCCCCCTCTACCCGTCGGTGCGCATGCTACTGCTGGCCTCGAAGGAGGACTTCAACCCCGTACCGGGCATGCTGGGGCTGTGCTCCAGGCTGTTCGTCACGGAGGACTCGGTCTCGATGGTGTCGGAGGCGATCACCGCCGGCAGGGAGGTGTTCCTGCTGAGGGTCGGAAGAAGGGGCGGCGCAAGGTCCGCCCTGCAGGACGCCACCTCCTGGCTGGTGCGGAGGAGGTTGCTCCCCGGGCGGCTCCTGTGGGGCAAGCCCCGCTTCGACGCCCTGTTCGACCTGCTGCGCCGCCGCGGGCTGTTGAGCGAGATGCTCCCGCGAGCCCTGAGGATTCCCGAGTCCGAGGGCGTCTCGCCGCACGTGGACGGCCCGGCCCTCAACGAGTCGCGCAGGGCGGCGGAGTGGATAGTCGAGAGGTGGAGCGAGCCTCGCGCCTGAGTCGGCGCGGGGGCCCGGCATGCGGGCCCCCGTCCGGGAGGCGGGACGCGTCGCCTACAGCCTGTGGGCGCCGGCCGCCACAAACGACAGCCCGGCCTTCGTCAGGGCCTCCGCGGTGGCGTTGACGGCCTTGTGCTTGGTCAGGTAGTTCAGCATCAGGGCGTCCATGTCGCCGGAGGCCTCTATCTCCTTCTTCTCCCTGAAGTAGTCCAGAATGTCCGACGGGTGGACGAGCTCCCGCTCGTCCGCCGGGTCGCCCCCCTCGTGCTTGGCCGAGATGTTCGGCACGGTCTTCACCAGCTCCAGCAGCCCGTCCCTGCGGTTGTACGGCTGGCGGACGATGCTCTTCCATGTCTCCGTGACGTGATGCTCGATCCTCACCTGGTCGTCCAGGCCCAGGTCCCTGCGTATCGCGGCCGACGCGGCGATGTGTTCGTCGTCTATCGAGTTGGAGAGGTTGAACCCGGCCAGGGGCGTGCTCCCGTCGTCCCTGGCGAACAGGCGCGCCGCGAGCAGAGTCCACAGAATCGCGTAGGGGTTGTCGTTACCCATAAAGACGGAGATCTTGAAGCGCACGTCCACGCCCATGCGGTAGAGCAGGTACCCCAGCAGCACGGTGCCGGGGTTGATGTTCAGCACCTCGTCCACCCCGTAGTTGGTGTAGTAGTAGAGCACCTCGTCCACCCACTGGAGGGGGTGTCCGTTGGGCTGGCCTATGCCGCCGAAGTAGCCCGTGATGGTCTCCGGGCCGCCCAGGTGCACGTTCGAGCCGTCCACCCCCTTGGTGTCAAGGGTCTCCACGCAGGTCGCCCCCAGGATTTTTGTCGCGGCGCGGACCGCCGGAAGGTCGCCGCCGTCGGCCTCCTGCTCCTTCATCTTGCGCACCCTGATGAAGCGTCCCGGCAGGACCTCCCCCTTCTCGACAGACTGCTTCACCTCCGCCAGTAGCCACGGGAAGTACTGCAGCGCGCTGATCTCCAGGGTCGGCGCCTTGGAGAAGTCGTAATCCCACGCCTGGCGCTGAGGGTTAACTCGTGCGCGGTACTGCGACAGCGGGATGAACTTTCCCTCGTCCCTGAGGGTCGCGATCCACTCGAGGTCCTTGACGTAGGGGGAGTTGATGCGCTCGAGCCTCTTGACCAGCGACTCGACCTTCCCGGCCTCGCGCGCCCTTTCGTTGATGTCGCGCACCGTGCCGTACTTGCTCACGACCCTTCTCAAGTCCGCCAGGGCGGGCGTTTTCGGGTCGCACAGGTAACTGTTGATCTCCTCGAATACGGATTGGGCGATGCGAAACTCCTGGAACGACATAGTTGTATCCTCCTCTTGTCCTAAGATAAAAATGACGGGGGCCTTCGGACTGTAGCAGTCGAAGACCCCCGTCGGAAACGCGAACGGCGCAATGCGCCCCCCTACGCTCCCGGAGGGTCGCTGCACATCATCATGCCGAAAAATGCCGAGACGGGCGAAGAGGCCCGTATAAACCTTGAGAAGCCCATGGCTCTCTCCCTTTCAAACCGAACTTGCCGACTATACTACCCGAGGCGCACGAAAATGTCAACCGCAACCCGCCCTTTGAATCCGCAGTGGCGAGAGTGCGTGGTATGATGTTGCGGAATTCTCTTCGCGCAGAGCCGGGGAGGCTCCGATCAAGCGCGTTCCGCCGGTCGCAAGGCCTGTCGGCGCCAGGTCCCTCGTCGAATATGGAAAGCGGGAAGGAAAGTGGAGGACCCTGAGTTACCGCCGCATCGAAAGGAGGGGTCGGCGTGCGCAAAGCATTCATTCTCTGCCTGTGCCTGGTGCTGCTCAGCCCGCACCCCGCCGCTTCGGAACAGGCATGCCGCGAGTTTTCGGGCGAATTTACCCCTGTGGACAACGGAGAGCGGCTGCTCGCGCTCCTGGTGTCGCTCGCCGACCCGGAGTCGATGGATCTGGAGATGAGCGCCATCCCCGGCGACGACGGCGCGATCCTGGCAGTATCCGTCATAATTCGCGGGGCCGCCCAGGGCGGGGTTCGAATCGAACGGATCGCGCTCGAGTCGGCATTTGTGCGGCTCAACTCCCCCTCGGAGTGGATTCGCGGCGACAGACGCTCCCTTCGAGTCCTCGGAGCGCTGCGGAGTAATTTAGAAATCATGGTCGACGAGGGCGACATGCTGGAGGCCTTGAAGACGTATATCTCCGGAAGCTGGGGCGGGGTCCGACTGGAGCTGGAATCGGGCGAGCTTCGCGTGCAGGGACGCTACTGCCCCGGCACGGCCGGATTCCCGATCCTGGCCGGGCTGTCGACGAAGCTGGAGCTGCGAGACGGGAGGCGCGTCCTGCTGAAAACTCCCAGGATAAGCATCAACGGCGAGGAGAAGACCGTCCTCTTTCAAAGAGATCTCGATCGGCTCAGGCCCGTCCTCGATTTCGGTGAGTTCCCTCTTTCGCTTATGCTCGCGCGCCTCTCCGTCGACGAGGGAAAGCTCCTCCTGGGGACGGCCACGCCTCCCCGCCCCGCGGGAGGCATAAGATACCGCTATGACCGCGACCGGGAAAGGCCCTTTGTGATGCATCCGCCGGAGTCGTTTCAACTCCCGGACGGTCTGCTCAGGGACGGGGACATCCTGCTCGTCTGTGGAAAGACGTGGCGGAGCAAGATCGTCAACCTCCTGGAGGACGGAGCCTCGGCCTTCACCCACTCCGGCGTCGTCAGGGTGGTCGATGGAGTCCCGTACGTCGTCCACGCGTCTCCGGACGTCGAGCTGGTGCAGATGGAGCGCGCCGAGGATTTCCTGGCCCCGGAGAAGGTGCAAAGGGCGAGCCTCTTCCGCGTGCGCACGGATCCCGCCGTCGCAGCCGAGGCGAGCAGAAACGCCCTTGAGTACTACACGGAGCGCGTGCCGTTCGACACCGCGTTCGACGGCGAAGACCACGGAAGTCTGTATTGCACGGAGCTTGTCTGGAGGGCGTACGCTCAGGCAGGCATCGACCTTGCCGACGGGCTGTGGGTCCAACTGAGCAACCCGCTGCTCGCAGGCAAGGTGCTGCTTCCGAACAGCCTGGCCCGAAGCCCGCTTCTCGAAGAGATAGCAACCCTGCGATGATGGCGCGCTGAACAAAGGCCGGTCCATCCTCCAGCGGGTGGACCGGTCCGCCGTGCAGGCCGCCGGCGACACCCTCGCCTCGAACGACCGATCGCACATCCAGCAGGAGGTCGACCAGTCTAAGGACGAGCTGCACCGCATTGCCTCCACTACATAGTTCAACGGGAAAAGGCCGCTCGACGGCAGCGCTCGTTAGGAGGTTTCCAGAGAGACCAGGCAGTGAGCATTGTCACAGGACATGACTGTCCCCGTTCTTCCCGTACCCCTCGTAATAGTAGGACTGCTCGAGGCCCTTGAAGACGATGTCCATATTATCCGTATCCTTCGTAAGACTGGGTTCCAGCAGGCTTCTTAGCTCCAGGTCGTTGACGGGGCTTCGCTCCATGGCCTGGAGGTAGAGCGACCTGTCCACATTCTGCCAGTCCACCCTGACCTTCAGCCGCCGGACGAGCATCAGGTCGAGCCAGATTCTCATGGCCCTGCCGTTTCCCTCCATAAAGGGGTGGGCAATATTCATCTCTACGTACTTGGCCACGATCTCCTCGAAAGAATCCTCGGGCATCCGCTCTATTTTTTCCAGGGCGGCCTCCAGGTACAGGGCGCTCGCAAAGCGAAAACCTCCCTTCGAGATGTTTTTATTCCGAATCTGCCCGGCAAAGTCATAGAGCCCCTGGAAAAGGCGCCGATGAATTTCCATGAGCCCCTTCACCGTTCCCGCCTCGATCTTTTCAATATCCCCGGATTTATACAGCGCGCGCGCCTTTTCAAGGCTTATTCCGTCCAGTTCGCCCTGTTCAAGGCGGCGCGTGTCCGGCTTTACCCCTTTCAAATTGTCCTGCGGCATCCCTCGACCTCCGACAAGCCCGCAATCTGCCTCGCAGGCATCATCCTGCTGTTGAGATCCTTTCTCGTTCATTGCCTCAAAAAGTCCTGGCGAAATATTATGGTATATCTGAACAACACCGTTCATCCGCCAGGGCATTTGCTGTCGTCCAGCCTTGTACCAGGCGAAAAGGACTTGATCGGACCTTCCTTACGAAAAAAGGCGTTGCCCGGATTTTGAAGCCGCTCCTATGATTTTTTTGCAACATAAACTCCGTAGCCGTAGTAGTCCCGGTACTTTTGATACATGCAGATTTCGGCCCTGTGCTCCTCCACAATAGCCATGGCCCGGTCGCTCCGACCGTGACGGTCCAGAAATTCGTCAAACAGGCCCTGCAGGGGGTAATAATAGTTCTCAAGCCAGCAGCGTTCGGGCAGGACAAAATACCCCTCCGGGCTGTAGCCGTGCCGTTCCAGGACGGCCATTTTTGCCGACGCCGAGTCGATTCCAGCATATTGGGCCTTCCAGTATGCCTCCAGTTCGGAGGGCCGTTCTGCGGCGAGCCAGGTGATTTCCGAGAGCACCAGCTTGCCTCCGGTCTTCAGAAAGCGCCTCCAGGACGATATTCCCGCTTCAAAGCCCATGTTGTAGACTGCCCCCTCGGACCAGATTGCGTCATACTCTTCGTCCGCAAAGGGCAGAGCTTCCATGGAGCAGTTGATGGCGGTTATCCTGTCCGCTGTTCCCTCCCTCTCCGCCCTGGCCTTAAGCTCTTCCAGGAACTCCGGGAGGAAATCTACGGCCGTGACCTGCGCATCAAGCTCCCTGGCCAGGAAGATGGCCGATGCGCCCGTACCGCAGCCGATATCGGTGTCTGTCAACCCACTTGTCGCTTTTCCCGGGTTAAAGTCTCCTGGGCTCTTCCGTCCTTTTCCGGATTGAGCCATACCACTTTCGCCTCCTCGAGGTTCCTCGTCGGGCGACCTTTCCATCGCTCCGGATGTCTGCCCTTCGCCTCCTCGAATACTTCCTTCCTCGCCGCAAGGATCGCGGCCGACTCCCCGCGGTGACGCTGTCCGGGCGTGACGTACTTCAATGCACTGTGTCGGTGTATCTCGTTGTACCATTGCACGAACCGGTGCGTCCACTCTCTTGCCGCCTTGAGGCTCTCGAATCCGAAGGCCGGGTATTCGGGGCGGTACTTGAGCGTCCGGAAAAGTGCCTCCGAATAGGCGTTGTCGTCGCTGGTCCTCGGACGGCTGTAGGAGTTCGATATGCCCAGCCTCTCAAGCGTGGCTCTGAAGGTGGAGGCCTTCATGGGGCTTCCGTTGTCGGAGTGGAGGATCAGAGGGCTGTCGCTCCTCCACAGAGCCTGCTTGATGTAGGCCTTGGTTATAAGCTCCCTGGCGCATTCGCCAGTCTCCTCCTCGTGCACCTCCCATCCGACTATGCAGCGGCTGTAGATGTCCACTATCATGTAGAGGTAGTAGTACATGCCGCGCACAGGAGCCTTTAACCACGTGATATCCCAGGTCCATATCTGATTGGGCGCGGCGGCCGAGTGCGACGCGGGCGGTCTGCGGACGGGTTCCTTTGCCCTCCCTCTGTGATGCTGCTGCCCCTTCTCGCGCAGTATGCGATATATGGTGGACTCGGACGCAAGCCACTCTCCCTTGTCCGCCAGAGCGGCGACTATCTGCGCGGGCGGCCTGCTCGCGTATTCGGGGCTGTTGGCGACTTCGAGCACTCTTGCGCGCTCCTCCTCGCTCAGCGTCCCGGACGGTTTCTCTCGAACGGCGTTCTTCCTGCCGTCAGTATTGACCGTCCCGGCGGCGGCGTCCCTGAGCCAGCGCTGGCGGGTGCGGATGCTGATGCCAAGTTCTCTGCAGGCCATGAAGAGTCGGGCGCCGGCGGCGTGGGCCTCGTCGATCAGCTCTACTGCTCTCAGGCGATCCGGGGCGCTGATCAGTCTTCCTCGCCGTCCCCCCAGATCGCCCGCGCTTTTTTTCGCAGGGTCAGCAGCGCGGCGGCCTCGGCGAGAGCCTTCTCCTTCCTCTTCAACTCCCGCTCTAGCTCCTTGCTGCGCTTTCTCTCGGCGCGGATCTCCTTTTGCAGTTCGCTGCTCTTCCTGGCGTCGCTCTGGTTGGCCATGAGGCAGGTCTCGCGCCATTCATCTATCTCAGCGGGGAAGATGCCCTTGGAGCGGCAGTATTCCCCCAGCTCGGCCCCGTTGAGGGCGTGAGTCTCAAGGACGATGAGGAACTTGTCCTCGGCGCTCCATCTCTCCGGGCGCTCTCCGTTGCCGGGCGCGGCCCTGCCCTCTCCGCGCGCCTCGTTTCTCCATTTGGCCAGCGTGACGTGGGAGACGCCGCTCTCCTCGGCCAGCCGCATTATCGGAACATTGTCCGGAGGCATCATCCTGCGCACCACGGACTCCTTGAATTCTGGGCTGTATCTGGTCATTTACATCGCACCTCCCGAGTGTCGTTTCAATCTGCTTAAACACCTCGGTTCAAGCGACATCTATTATGACATAGGGGGATATCCGCAATCTTAAGGGGGCGGGATTGATCCAGCCCCGCCAGCCTCATGGCCAGCCTTGACTCAACCTCCCCGCCGGGTCCCTGCCTTGGGTTGGGCCTGTGCAGATCTATTAAAAGCTGAATTTGTGTCTCGTCCATACTTTTCCCCCCACACAAGGCATAAACGAAGCAAGGTCTTGCCCTGACGCAGCCTGTCAGTCTTGCCTCCGCTTTTGTTGTGACTGTATTCTACAGCAACGGGGAGGAATTTGCTTTCGTGGGGAAGGGGTGCGGATTTAGAGTTGCACTAATGGGTTGACACGTATATTTCATACGTGTTATACTTGTTTCGTCGAAGAAAGGAAGCCTCCATGAAGAGAAGCTACAGCTCGAAGCGGATCATCGAACTCCTTGAAGCTGACGGATGGAGCGAAGTCAGGTGCAGAGGAGACCATCATCAGTTCAGGCATCAAACGAAGCCTGGCAAGGTGACTGTACCGCATCCGGTGAAAGACCTCGACATAGACGTGCTGAAAAGCATCGAAAGACAATCCGGGCTCAAGTTCTAGGAAGGATGTTTCCTCCCTGAATGCCCGCAGAAGGGGGCGTGCGAATATGAAGGATAGATACGACTTCCCCGCTGTTCTTCATTACAACTCGGACGGGCGCATCGGCATCTTATTCCCGGACCTGCCGGGGTGTGTCAGCCAGGCGAATTCCGACGCAGAGGCAGTGAAAAGGGCTACGGAGGCGCTGGAGCTTCATCTCTACGGAATGGAGGAGGACGGAGACTCCATTCCGCAGCCATCGCGTCTGGCGGACGTGGAACTTGGTCCCCGTCGCCGCACTCTACTTGTGACGGCCCTGATGCCGCTGGTCAGGGAGGATATGGAGACGAGGGCGACCAAGAAGACTCTCACCATCCCAGCCTGGTTGAACCGAGCCGCGGAGGCTGCGGGGGTGAACTTCTCCGCGCTGTTGCAGCGCGCTATCAAGGAGTACCTGGGAATCGACGCCGCAAGAAAAATTTGAAGAGAGTCATGTCTTTGTCCACGACCGCTAATTCAGTGATCTCCGATTAACGCCGTCTCCGCAGGCGAGGCACCTGGTGTCGGCCGGCCTTGCGCCGGGCGACACGGAGTTGGTCGGACCCCTCCTTTATATTCCCCTTGCGATTTGATATACTGCACGATGTCGCGGCTGGATCGCGCGGCACTACAAGGGGGGTCTTTTCGAATATGGATCTTGTGTGGTACCACTGGGCTGGGATCGTGCTGGTGGGGGTGATGCAGGGTTTTCTCAACACCGTGGCCGGAGGGGGGACCCTGCTGGTGCTCCCTGCGCTCACCTTTCTCGGGATGGATCTTGCCGTGGCGAACGGCACGAACAGGATAGCGATACTGCTTCAGAGCGTCTCCGGGGCGGCGAGCTTCAGGAGTCAGAAGGCCCTGTCGTTCGAACGGGCCCTGCCTCTCGCGGCGGCGGCGACGCTGGGCGCCCTGGTCGGGACCTTCATCGTTGTCCAGGTGGACAAGAAGATGCTGAACCTGGTGATCGCCGCTCTCATCTCCCTGATGGCGCTTTTGCTCGTCTTCAAGCCGAAGATGTGGGAGGAGGTCGAGGAGAAGAGCTGGCCGAAATGGGGGGTCTACGCGGCCTTCTTCGCGGTCGGGATCTACGGCGGGTTCATCCAGGCGGGGGTGGGCTTCTTCCTCTCCTGGGCCCTGGTGGTGGCCGCCGGGATGGACCTGGTCAGCGGGAACGCGGTCAAGACGATCATCATAGGGTGCTATACCACGATAAGCCTGGTGATATTCTTCATGAACGGCCTCGTGAATATCCCGGTAGGGCTCGTGCTGGCCGTGGGCAGCATGGCCGGAGCCGTGCTGGGGGCTCGCTTCACGGTAATGAAGGGCAACAGGTGGGTGCGCTACGTCCTCGCGCTCGTGGTGGTGGTCAGCGCCGTGAAGATGGTGATGGACACGATGTCGTAGTGCCCGCGATGATGACAGATGCGCCGCGCGGGTCGTCGGCGGAGAAGGACGCGCCTCGGTACGGGTCCTCCGGCTGACTGGAGGACCCGTACGAATGCAGGCTGTCTCGGGACGGAACTCCGCCGTCGGCACGTCAGCCTTCGTCGCGCAGCTTAGCCTGCCTTGGCCGCGAACCTGCCGCAGGCGCGCTCGGCGGCCGCCACAGCTATCAGGTCCGACAGCAGCGCCTGTCCCGTCTCCTCGCGCCCCGCGCCCGGGCCTATGATGGTCACGTCGCGCAGGTTGTCGGTCGTGAAGGTGAGGGCGTTCGTGGCGCCGCCCACCCCGGCGAGCGGGTGGGCCAGCGGTATCTCCGTCGGCGAGACGGAGGCCGAGACGCCGCCTGCGGTTCGAGCCGCCCTCGCGATCAGCTTTATCCTCCTGCCCCGGCTGGCGGCGGCCTCCACGTCGGATCGGGTGATGGACGAGATGCCGGTGCGATCGACCGCGTCCAGCGAGATCGGCGAGCCGAGGACGACCGAGGCCAGTATCTGCGCCTTCACCGCGGCGTCCCACCCGTCGACGTCGCCGGACGGGTCCGCCTCGGCGTAGCCCTTCTCCTGGGCCTCGGCCAGCGCCTCCCCGTACTCGCACCCCTCCTCCATGCGGGTCAGGATGTAGTTGGTGGTGCCGTTCACTATGCCCTGCACATGGCTTATGTCGCACCCGGCCAGTGACTCCATGGCCAGGTTGAGAGACGGGGTGCCGCTCATGACGGAGCCCTCGAATCGGAAGCAAGCCCCGCGCTCGCGGGCCAGCTCTCTCAGCTCCTCGAGTGCGAGCGACACCGGCCCCTTGTTAGACGTGACCACCGACCTGCCCGACCCGAGCGCCGCGCGCGTGACCGAGAGGCCCGGCTCGCCGGTCTTAAGGTTTGTGGGAGTGACGTCCAGCACTACGTCGGTCTGAGGGAGAAGGGCCGCCTCGACCGGGGTTATCCTGTCGGTCCCCAGCTGCTCCCCCCGCTCGGCGCGCGCGAGCAGCTCCGCCAGCGACAGGCCGTCGCGCGACACGGCCGCTCCCCTGGTGCGGGTGACCACCGCGACAGTCCTGCAGTTCAGCCCCCACCTCTCGGCCAGCTCCCGCTCCTTCCTGACCAGGATGCGGGCGAGGCCCTGCCCGACGTTGCCGAAACCCGCGAAGCACAGCCCCACCGTCGATTCTACGCGCATTGGAATACCCCTTTCTTCTCTATGAACTCCTCGTGAAGGGCCCGCACGGCGTCGGCCGAGCGATCCCTGTCCACCACGCAGGTCACCGACAGGGCGGAGGAGGTGAGCATGTGCACCTTCGCCCCGAGCCCGGCGAGCACCCCGAGCACGGCGACCGGCACCTCCGGGTGGTTGCCCACGCCGGGGCCGATGACCGAGACCCGTGCCAGTCCCTCGTCGACGGAAACCGAGCACCCGTCGTGCCGCGAACATATCTCCACGGCGTCCGCCAGGCGCGCTCCGTCTATGTGAATGGAGAGGCCGCCTCCCGCCGTGATGGCGGTCGTCCGTATCCCCTCCCTGGAGAGGGCGTCCACAAGCATGCGCTCAGAGCCCCTCCCGCCGCCGACGGTCAGCACCGCGAGGTTCTCGTCCGAAGCGACCGAACGTATGAAAACAGCCTCGTCCACGTTTCTATCCACGATCCACGTCCCCTCCTTCTCCTCCATGCTTGACTCCACGCACAGTGGTATCTTCATCCTCCCCGCCATCTCCAGGCCGCGCGCCTGCATCACCGAGGCGCCGCAGAACGACATCTCGAGGCACTCGTCCCAGCAGATCCTGTCGAGCTTCACTGCACCCGGCACCCGGCGCGGATCGGCCGAGTAGATGCCGTCCACGTCCGTGAAGATCCGGCACTCCGACGCGCCAAGGGCGGCGGCCAGCGCTATGGCCGACAGGTCCGAGCCTCCGCGCCCCAGCGTGATCGTCTCGCCATCCCTGGTGCCCGCCTGGAACCCGGATACCACGGCGACGTTGCCGAATGCCGTGGCGGCCTCGATACGCCCAGGGTTCACGGACAGGATCCTCCCCTCTCCCCAGGCGCCCTCCGCCAGGAAGCCGGCCTCCTCGCCGCTGAACGAGCGAGCGGGGCACCCCTCCGCCGAGATGGCCATCGACAGCAGGGCGGAGGATTGGAGCTCCCCGGTCGCGAGCAGCCTGTCCAGCTCCCTGCGGTCGGTCCTGCCCGGCGCGGTAGCCTTGGCCAGGCCTATCAGGTCATCGGTGGCGCCGCCCATCGCAGAGACAACCACCGCAGTCTTGCGTCCCGCCCGGGCGAAGTCCGCGGCCCTGCGCGCCGACGCGCGAATCCTCTCCGGAGTCGCCACGGACGTGCCGCCGAACTTCAGAACCACGCCCTCCCCGTTCTTCCACATGATGACCGCCCCCTCGCCAAAAAGATTCGCATACAAAAAAGCCGGGGGTCTTCGTATATGAAGACCCCCGGCTGAAGCTTCGAGCGCACGCGATGCTAAGCGCCGACCGCCTCAGGAGGGTCGCCGCTAGTCATCGTCATCGCGGATGCGAATAGAGCTTCTTGGCCTGCCGGTATCGCACCGTTCATTTTGCGGGAACCTCCTTTCGAAGCGGAAGATTTGATTAGCGCAGATGATACCCCTCTCGCCCGGCGTTGTCAACAGCGAATTTCCGGGTTGAAACGAGAAGTCATGGCATATATTTTACATTCTATTCAACGCTTGATAATAAGATAGAGACATTTACAGGCAACGCCAGTTCGTGTTGACATAGGCAACGGCATCATGTAGGCTGTTCCTCAATCGGAAGCGCTTGGTATGTTTATCAGGTGAACGCGATGCTCGGGAAGCCGGTACGAGTCCGGCGCGGGCCCGCCACTGTGAGCCGGACGAAGCCGCGGCAATCCACTGAAGTCTCTTCGGGAAGGAGCGGCCGAGGATGACGGCAAGCCAGGAGACCGGTCGCGTTCATCGAGCGAAAACGCCTTGCGGGGCTTGGGGTCGTTTGCACGGAGTGCCGCCTTTCCGGCGGTGCTTGGTCGCGCCTCGGCCCTTTTTTTATGCTCTGACGGCGGGGAGCGAGAGTCATTCATCATGGTTGCGACGGGAGGTGATCCGCGGCATTCAGGGCAACGCCTGATCGAGGTTGCGCCCGGGCGGGGCGCGTGTCGGCCCGCGCCGCAGTTCGCGGTTTTCGGCGCGGGGGCGTTTGAGAACATTTTGGAGGTGAAAAGACGGTGAACCTCAAGACTAGGCTCTTTGGCAGGACCTACCAGTTCAAGGACATCAAGGAGGTTCTCGCCAAGGCGAACGAGGAGAAGTCCGGCGACCGCCTTGCCGGGATAATCGCGGAGTCGATGGAGGAGAGGATAGCGGCCAAGCACGTGCTGGCAAACCTCACGGTGGCCGATCTCCGCAACAATCCGGTGATCCCGTACGAACAGGACGAAGTGACCCGCGTGATCCAGGACGATGTCAACGAGAAGATCTACACCGAGGTGGCCGGATGGACGATTGCCGGGCTTCGCGAGTGGATCCTGTCGAACGAGACTTCGAGCGAGCAGATCAAGCGCGTCAGCCGCGGTCTGACCAGCGAGGTGATCGCCGGTGTGGCCAAGCTCATGACCAACATGGACCTGGTGTACGGGGCGAGCAAGATCCGCATCCAGGCCCACTGCAACACCACGATAGGCCTTCCGGGGACTCTGGCGGCCCGCTGCCAGCCCAACCACCCGACCGACGACGTGGAAGGCGTCACCGCCGCGGTGTACGAGGCCCTCTCCTACGGGGTGGGCGACGCGGTGATCGGCTTGAACCCGGTCGACGACACCGTGGACAACATCAAGAAGATCCTCTACAGGTTCCAGGAGATCAAGGAGAAGTTCGAGATACCCACCCAGATCTGCACCCTCGCCCACGTCACCACCCAGATGGAGGCGATCAGGCAGGGGGCCCCCTCGGACTGCATCTTCCAGAGCATCTCCGGCTCCCAGAAGGGCAACGAGGCGTTCGCCATCTCCGCCGACCTCATAGCCGAGGCCTACGACCTTGCGGACAAGCAGGGCACCGGGGTCGGCCCGAACTATATGTACTTCGAGACCGGCCAGGGGGCCGAGCTCTCGTCGGACGCCCACTTCGGCGCTGACCAGGTCACGCTGGAGGCCCGCACCTACGGATTCGGCAAGCGCTACAAGCCGTTCATGGTGAACACGGTCGTCGGCTTCATCGGCCCGGAGTACCTGTACGACAGCCGCCAGGTGATCCGCGCCGGGCTCGAGGACCACTTCATGGGCAAGCTCACCGGCATCTCGATGGGGTGCGACGCCTGCTACACCAACCACATGAAGGCGGACCAGAACGACATCGAGAACCTCGCGGTGCTGCTCACCGCCTCGGGATGCAACTACTTCATGGGGGTGCCCCACGGCGACGACCCGATGCTCAACTACCAGTGCACCGGCTACCACGAGTCCGCGGCCCTGCGCCAGCTGCTCGGCGTCCGCCCGATCAAGCCGTTCGAGAAGTGGCTCGAGAAGATGGGCCTGATGGAGGACGGCAAGCTGACGAAGAAGGCCGGCGACGCGTCGGTGTTCTGCGTCTGACGGAGCGGGACATGAAACTGAAGACGGTTCTCGGCGGGACCGCCTGGTCGTTCAAAGACCTGAATGAAGTGCTGGCTAAGGCCAACGAGGAGAAGTCCGGCGACACCCTGCTGGGCATCGGAGCGTCGTGCTCCAAGGAGCGAATAGCCGCGAAGTACGTGCTCAGCGCGATCACCCTGGAGGAGATCCGCAACAACCCGTCCGTGCCCTACGAGGAGGACGAGGTCACCAGGGTCATCGACGACGGCGTGAACGAGTCCGCCTACCGGGAGATCAAGTCCTGGACGGTGGCCGACCTTCGCGAGCGAATCCTGAGCCACAAGACATCCGCCGAGGATCTCAAGCGCATCGGGCGGGGACTGACGTCCGAGATGGTTGCGGGTGTGGCGAAGCTCATGTCCGCTATGGACCTGGTCT
>Ga0255347_1002715_pt1 | contig 24384 bp, 19 predicted proteins | sample wastewater_treat_2_FD_192479 | JGI IMG/M metagenome (GOLD analysis project Ga0255347, IMG submission 192479) | Wastewater microbial communities from Lulu Island WWTP, Vancouver, Canada - plant24 | ecosystem: Engineered > WWTP > Wastewater > Unclassified | place: Canada: Vancouver, British...
CACTGTAAATCCTGGTTGTAGCATCAAATGTCATCTCAACACCAGCGTCCCAGTTGTCGCCTGCAGCAAAAGAGCCTACGAGGGCTACCTTGGTTATCGGGGTTGCGACAGCCTTTTTACCGGGCAAGTCTACAGTCCAGAAATAGGTTCCATCGGCGACTTCCATATTATCTCCACTCCAGAGATTGAACTCATAGGTTGTACCCGCTACAAGTTGGCCGGAGATCCAGCCTGCACCTGCTTCATGGAACTTGAATTGGTTGGAACCGCCATACATCGCTATGGCACCCTTGTAGAGCCCCTCAGTACCTGCCTGATAGAGAGCCACATCATCGGTAGGATTCCAGGAGTGACCCGAGTAACTGCCGGGTACGGTAATGTATGAAGCATAAGCGGGAGCCGGAGCATCTCCTGTCCTGGTGATAACTGCCCTGAAAGGCTTTTCAGAGAGTATCAACTCTATATCGTATGTTCCACCTTCGGCATCTTTGAGATTTGCTCCACCATAAACCAAGTTAGTAGGCTCGCCACCGAGGTTATAGGCATCGGGTAGATCCCAGCCTGCATTCATGCGGAACTTGTACTCCGTATTGGCAGGGAATACCAGACCTGAAATCTTCCAGCTGTTAGAGGCAGCATCGTATGTCATGGCCGCATCCTCAGGGCTACCCCAGCCACAGAATGAACCAACCACCGCAACCCTTGTAATAAGAAGTGCCGTAGCCTTTAGTTCCGTCAGATCCACTGAGAGATAGTAATAACCCTTAGGCAGATTGAAATTACTGCCCTTCAATACGAGTGCATCGAAGGTACCGCCGAAGTCATTGTCCCAATTGCGCTCATGTGTAAATTTAAATTCACCATCAAGGTGAGCAAAGCCCTCATAGTGGCCTTCTCCGTCACCTGTAAGCACAGGAGCTGTACCGGGATTCCATCCCTGGTGGTTGCCGGGGATATAGAGATTGTCCGGATATGCAGTATTGATAAATGTCACCGTATAAGGAGTCTTGGAGACATTGAGGACAATCTTGTAATTGCCTTCGGGACCCTCATAATTGAGGTTATTACCTATCATTGAGGATGCATTGTTCAGACCGGTACCACCGATAGAGTGTGTCCAGTCATCATTGAAACGGAACTTAAACTCTCCGGGGACAATATCGACTGGAGCACTGAAAGTATGCTTCCCTGCATCGTATACAAGGTTGATGTCGGAACTCCATCCACCCACTGCCGTACCGATGACTCCGAGAGAGCCGATCTGTACCATATATATGGTGTTCAGCTTTTTATTTAGAGCAATATTATAGATGCCGGAAGGCACTTTTATATTGTTCGGTTCGCCCACACCACCAACTGCCGATGCATAGTCACCTGCAAATTTAGAAATCTGGACTACACCGCCAAAATCATCACCCCACTCAGGCTTAATGCAGAACTTAAATTCCACATCCGAGCCATCTTCTGTTCTGAGGTCGATAACACCCTCATAGAAGCCCTTAGCAATAGTCGATTCATACATCATCGGAGCAGTTGCAGGATTCCAGCCCTGGTGACTGCCGGGGAGATATAGAATGTCCGGATATGATGCTATATAAGTTTTGACGGGAATTGTGATCATAGCCGAAGGCACACCGGAAGCATAAGTCTCCGAGAATGCCTTTACGAAGAATTTTACTTCTGAAGTTGCATCCTCAGGTGCTCCCGTAGAGACAATCGCATCATTAAATGCATCTACTGTGGTGGAATAGGAGGTCTCTTTAAGCTCGGAAGCCAGTTCAACGGCCTCTCCATCTTCAAACTGGGCGTAGACATTGTAAGTAATCTCTTCGTTGTAACCAAGACGTGCCGGCTCCCAGGTGAAGAGCATAATCTGACCTGTAGGGTCGGCAGGATCAAGGGTAACCGATTTTATAACTTCACCGAATACGGGAACTACAGCATCACCGAAGGCATATATATCGATAGTGAGGGTTTCTGACTTGTAGGTATTGGCACCATCCGTCACCTGCACAAAGAACGACATCGTAAAGGTATTGTTCTCGGGAAGTGAAGAGAAGGTATTATAAAGGAGTGTCTTAAAATCGCTTTTGGAGGCAATGTAGTAAAGAGTTTTTGTGGATGCAAGTTTTGCTGCAGTACCCTCGTACTCCGCGTAGAAGTCATAGTTCAACCCTTCCGGGAGGAATCTGTATGCCGACCAGGAGAAATTGATATCCTCATCCATTGTATTGGATGTCATAAGGATATCCGAATGGGAATAGAGCTCCGGAGCTACGGGAGCCGTGGAAAATGCATCCTCCGGGAATACTTCACAGGAGGTAATGCCCAACATCAAAGCAGCAACTGCAATAAAGCTTAATATCTTTTTCATCGTATTATCGTTTTAAAGGTTACTGTTTTTCTATTACTAATACATAAGGAGTCCTATTGCCGTACAATTTCATAATGTAAGTGCCAGCAGAAGGTACAAGAATATCACCTCCACCCTGAACGAGCTTGATACCGCCGGGAACATCCGAACTGGCCTCGCCATTTGTGCCGAACTTGAATGTCCAGTTATTGGGGTCGTGTGCAGTATTGAGGCGGATAAGGAAGCCAAGTCCGTCACTCTCTTTGAATGTCACGGCAGGTGAAACCCAAACATTTTCCGTTGCATCATATTTAAGGGGGTCATCACCGGTAGTGGCATAGGACCATCCGTTATAAGAACCAACCATTCCCACTCCATCAACCAATTTCTTATCAATAGTCATTGCGCTGCGATTGACTGTAAGTTCATAGATGGAGCCATCCCTCAAATCAACCGAAAGGTTGGAGTCGGACTGCTCGGGGCAACTCCATGAAGGAGTAAGGTAGTTGTAACCCCAATTAGCGTCAGACCAGTTGCGTGCAACCGTCACTTTGAAGTAGGAATAATCGGCACTGCCATCCTGTAGGTCGACAAGAATCTTGTAAAGGTTGGTACCACCGTCAGTCTCCCAGAATTGGGGAGCTTGGGTGATGTTCCATGACTGATAATTGCCGGGAAGGAAAAGATACCTCAGATCAGCTGCATAAGTTTTTATATTGAAACTGATGCTATTGGATTTGACAGGTGCCAAAACAGTACCATAAATGGAAGCCGTGAGGCTGGCGCTGATATTGGCGGTCTCATTAGCCTTTACCTTAAGGTCGTTGCATACAAGTCCGTTCAAATCCTGCTTGCTTATGGTAAAGGAGTTTGAAAAAGAGGTACCCGCCAAAACAGTGTATTCTCCAAGAGTAAGATGGAGAGCATACTGGATCTGAGTAGGTACGCCAAACGAAGCTGATGTCCAGTTGAAAACGACTGCCTCTACCTTGCTGTTGTCCTTATTGACAATAATGTCCTTCTGGGCAAGCAGAGTCGGAGCAACGCTTTGTGCAGGATCGACCATTACATGTTCTATCTCCATTTCGCAAGCGGAGAAGAGGAACAGGGCCATCATCAGCATTACTATATATTTAAACTGTTTCATAATCTTATTGATTTTTCAATGTTTCTTGCCATTAGTAACCGGGATTCTGCACAAGCTTGGGGTTGGCGTTGAGGTCACTGATAATTATAGGATATATGGTGCGGTAATCGGGAAGAGCAATCTTACCGTTGGGCACACCACCCTTCAATGTCCAGGGAAACTGCATTGAAGTGAAGTAGTCGTAGCGAATGAGGTCTACACGACGGTGACCCTCCCACATAAGCTCTCTGGCACGCTCGTCGAGGAGCCAATTGAGATTCATGATGGAAGGAGTCGTAGCATCGACACCCGCACGTTGACGGAGTTGACGAATATAACCTTTCGCTGTCTCGTCGGTTACATTTCCGCCGTTAAGGCGTGCATCAGCCTCGGCATAAATGAGGTACATCTCAGGAAGACGGAAAACGGGGAAGTCAATCGAGGAGAATTTGTAGTTGGTCTCGGAGCTCGAAACTGCATGACCGTCCGAATAGAGTCCGGAGAACTTCCAGCATCTCCAACCCGAATCAGTAGTGGTGTTGTCAAACTCCTTGGTTGCTCCGCCATTGAAGAAGAACGCCCTTTTGTCGCTGGCAGCCCTGTCATAACCAAAGCCATTCGTACCCCACTTCACATTTACCAGTTCAAAACGTGCAACATAATCATCTGCTACGTGATAACCGTTCCAGTTCTCAGGATTGATAAGTTGACCTTCTCCAACAACAGCCGCGCCGATAGCCGCATTAGCATCACCGCTGAGTGTCGCAGAAACAAGGTGAGTAGTCCCTCCCCAGCTCTGTGTCTGGTCCTTGTCATAAGAGATTGCAAAGATAAACTCCTCTGCTGCACCGTTAGTGGTGTTGTCCTGCATAAAGAGTTCATGGTAGTTGTCGTGTAATTTGTACCCCATACCGATAACCTTAGCTGCCGCATCTTTGGCATCTTGCCAACGTGCCGTACCTGTGTATACCTCAGCATTGAGGTACATCCTTGCAAGAAGTGCCCAAACCGAACCCTTGGTTGCGCGGGGATAAGGTACTGTACCCTTGTCAGGCATATCGGCAAGTGCCGACAGCTCTTTAAGCTCACCCTCAATCCACTTGAAAAGTTCGGTTCTGCCGATTTGCTCGGGCAGGTCGCCGCCAATGTGTTCGGGCATTGCGAATGGAGGATTTCCGAAGAAGTCCATAAGCAGGTAGTAGTATAGAGCACGATTGAATCTTGCCTCTGCACGGTATTGATCAATAGTCTTTTGGAATGCTTCATGTCCACGGCTTGCAAGCATCTCGGGAGTTGTTCTCACGAGGAACTCGTTTACCAGGGTAATGCCCTTCATGCAGCGTGTGTAAACTGCGATGATGGCTTCATTGTCGGCTGACGTCCATTTATGATACTGGATAGGATTGATATAGTTGTCACCCCAGATAATCTTGAGTGCATCGGTGCTGAGCTCATTAAGTATCATATACATACGAGCAAGCTCGCTCTGACCGGCGTCTGACACGTTAATGTCCGACGATCCGGCATCATTCTGACTTGCCAGCGCCCAGTACCCATAGATATATCCCAAAGACTTGAGATAGCTCACCTCGTCCTTATATGCGGTCTCCGAGGTTGCGTCAGTTTCATTAAGGGGCTGCGTATCCAGATCACCTATGCAGGAAGTAGCAAGGATCATAGAGGCCAACAGCGCTAAGAAACTTTTATATAATATCTTATTCATACGTCTGGTCATTTTTAGAAGTTAATATTTAAACGCAAAGTAAAGAGACGGGGACGGGGAATGATATTGGAATCCACACCGTCAGATGCCTGCAATTCGGGATCGAGACCTCTGTACTTTGAAATAACAAATACATTCTGTACAGAAGCGGAGAGACGGATGCTCTCTACCCATTTCACTTTGTCGAATGTGTAGCCGAGGTTAATGTCGTCCATCCTGAAGAATGAACCATTCTCGATAAACATATCGGTATATTTCTGGTTATTTTCCATAGCGGCAGTCCAGCCGTCAACCAGATAGATGTTGCTTAGGTTGTCAAGGTAGCCCTTGTTCCAGTTGTCGCTGTATGAGCTTGCATAGGACATCGCAACCCTGTTGATAATGTAGTTACCAAAGGAGCCGTGGCCGTTAAAGCCGAAGTCCCATTTCTTATATCTGAACTTTAGATTAAGTCCGAAATAGGCATCGGGAGCGGGCTTGAAGCCTGTCACATACCTGTCAGCATCAGTAATTACTCCATCGCCGTCACGATCCACCAATCCATTCTGGATAGGATTGTCCTGCGAATCATAGAGCTGCTGGAAGAGGTAAAATGTAAAAGGTGCAAATCCGGTGCGGTGGAGTGAAGTGTATCCGCCCGTACCGCCCATACCGGAACCAGTAGTAACACCGAGATAACCATCCGTCTCAACACTTGTAAGCTTGGTGATTTTCGTACTCTGGAGAGTAACGTTTCCGCCGATTGAGAGCGACATATCGCTTGTCTCGACAGGAATTACATTGAGAGAGAGCTCTACACCCTTATTCTCCATGTTACCGATATTGGAGATAATGCTGTTGCCGAAGTTTGAACCGAGGGGAGTCGAGATTTCGTTGAGCAGGTCATAAGTGTAGCGGTAATAACCTTCAAGGCTACCTGTTATCCTGTCATTCATAAATCCGAAGTCGAGACCGAGGTTATAGGTCTCGGTAGTCTCCCATTTGAGATTCGGGTTGTACTTCTGGGGAGCGAGTGTGGTATAATATCCGGTACCAAGATAGTATTTCATAGCAATCGAGCTGGACTCCTCATATCTAGCCATATAAGGATAGTAGTCGGATCCTATGTCTTGCTGTCCGGTGCGTCCCCAGCCGAGACGGAGCTTGAGGGCTGAAACCGCATCACTGCCCTTTAGGAAGCTCTCTTCTGCCACATTCCAGGCAAAAGCCACCGAAGGGAAGAAGCCCCAGCGATTGGCTTTGCTAAAGCGAGAGGAGGCATCCTCACGTATTGTAGCTGTAAAGAGATACCTGCCAAGAAGAGAGTAATTTATTCTTCCGAAGAATGATATCAGGTAATACTCCTTTGCATTGGTAGGGTTTGCCTGATAGAGAGGCCTAGCCTCGTTATTGAGATAAGTACTCTGATCATACCTTACATAGTTGTGCTGCCATGAGTAACCAGCCATCACATCCAGGTTGCTCTTGCCCAATTCCTTCTTATAATTGAAGTAAGCCTCGAGCAGTGTATTGGAGTTGTAGTTGGCATAATCAGTGTAAAGGTCAAGGCTTGAGCGCATAGCTGAAATTGAACCGGGGTGATTAAATTTTTCACCGTTTGACTTAGCGATGTCATAACCGAGGTTTAGGTTGAATCTCAAATCTTCAAATCCATGGAACATATAATCAACCTGTAGGTTACCGATAGAGCGGAGACCTTTGTTGACATCCGTGAAGTCGTAGAGACTGGAAAGGGGGTTTGTGCCTGCCATGGTATTGGCACTTCCATCTGCGTTGAGCCAGTTCCAGTAGCCGTTTGCCACTTTAGAATAGTCAATACTTCCGTCAGCATTTGTAAAATGTGTCGGTTTTGTGGGGTCGAACGAGAGGGCACTGCCTACTGCGCCTGTCGGAGCCCAATTTGTCTTTTGGTAGATACCCTTCACATTGAGATTGATGGAAAGATGATCGTCAAAGAATTTGGGAGAAAGGCTGATATCTACGTTGGCCTTCTGGTTGTCACCCACCTTGAGTGTTGCCTGATCATAGTTGTATCCAAGGCTTACACGATAAGGAAGATGCTTTGTTGCTCCATAAACACTTACAGCCTGGTCGGTATTGAATGCGAGACGGTAGATCTGCTTCTGCCAGTCCGTATTCTCATTTCCGAGAAGAGACTGTATAGTGTTGTTGTTCGCGTAAGTACTCTGCATGAAGTTGCGGAATGTTTCCGCATCCATCATATCAATCGTAGAGGCATTTTGCTTTACGGAGTAACTCGAATTATAGCTCACATTAACTCCACGCGCACCTGCACGACCCTTCTTTGTGGTAATGATAATCACACCGTTGGAAGCACGCGAACCATAAATTGCGGTAGCGGAAGCATCTTTCAATACGGTATAACTCTCGATGTCATTGGGGTTAACAGATGCCAGGGGGTTACCCATTCCGGCACCTCCGTCAGAAGTAACCGGTACTCCATCTATCACGATCAGGGGATCGTTGGATGCATTTAGCGAAGCTGCACCACGAATACGGATGGTAGCGGATGCACCCGGCTGGCCTGAGGCCGGAGTCACGTGCAGACCCGATACTTTACCGAGGAGCATCTGATCGGGAGAAGTGATGGCTCCGCGGTTGATCTCATCAGCTTTAATGGCTACAACCGATCCTGTCATATCGCTTTTTTTGACAGTACCATATCCGATAACCACTACCTCCTCGAGAAATTCGGTGTCATCCTGCAATATGACTCTTGCAGCTGACGCCTGAGCGGCGGTAATGGTCACGGTCTTGTAACCCAAAAAACTGATTTCCAACATGGTCTCACCGGAAGGTACTGTAAGGACAAAATCGCCGTCCAGACCTGTCTGGGTACCGTTTACAGTTCCCACTTGGATAACTGCAGCACCGATAACGGTTTCTCCTCTGGAATCCACTACAACTCCCTTCGCGGTATATTGCGCAAAGGCAGATGTAACGGAGAGAACCATTACCGATAGTAACATTGTCATTAATCGTTTCATAGGAAAACCTTTATAATAATATTATTGTTTAATTGTTTTTCTTTGAAAAAGCTGTACGGGATCATCCTTGTCATCGACAAAGAATACACTTATCGCAGCTATCAAAAGAGATATTCCGGAAAAAAGGAGAGCATAAATAGTCTGTCCCCCATAGATATGCTTTACCATCAATCCCCCTATCAGACCATTGCAAATCTGAGGGATGGTGATGAAAAAGTTGAATATTCCCATATAGACTCCCATCTTCTTTGGAGGGAGTGATCCTGCCAACATAGCATAAGGCATCGCCAGGATAGAACCCCAGGCAATACCGATACCCACCATTGAAATTATGAGCATAGTCGGATTCTTAAAAAACAGGAACGAAGCAAAACCGAGGGCCCCCAATATAAGTGAAATTGCGTGAGTGGCCTTACGACCGATTTTGTCCGCAGTTACGGGAAGAAGAAATGCTATAATAGCAGCAACACCGTTATAGATAGCCTGAAGTACTCCTACCCAGTCACCCGCCTCACCATAAGCCGCAGAGGCGGTATCCACAGTTCCGTAGTAGTGGTCTGCAACCGCAGGAGTCATGTATACCCACATGGAGAAGAGGGCAAACCAGGAGAAAAATTGCACTAAACCAAGCTGACGCATGGTTTTGGGCATTTTGGCAAAATCCCTGAAAATCTCTATAAATCCGCCATCTTTCTCTTTTTTGGCTCCCGGCTCGGGTGGATACTCTTTAGTTCGTACCACGGTCACCATAACCGAAGCGAATAACACAATCCCTCCGATATAGAAAGCCAACTTGACATTGGGTGCCACACCGCCCGCACTCTCAGGTACATTAGACATGCCAAACCAGTTGGTAAGCACGAAGGGCAGGACAGCCCCACAGACTGCACCGATACCGATAAGGAAAGTCTGGACTGAAAAACCGAGCGTTCTCTGTTCTGAAGGAAGATTGTCAGCAACAAGCGCCCTGAATGGCTCCATAGCCACATTGATCGATGCGTCCATAATCATCAGGACACCCGCTGCAATCAGAAGTGGCGAAAGAAATGGAGCAAGGGCCGGGGAGTTAGGCATCAGAAATAGCATCAGCGAGGCCAAAATTGCACCCACAAGAAAATAGGGGCGTCTACGGCCAAGCCTTGTCCAGGTCCTGTCACTATAGTGTCCGATTATGGGCTGGACAATCATACCTGTCAAAGGCGCAGCAAGCCAGAAGAGCGAGAGTGTACTGACATCCGCTCCAAAGGATTGGAAAATCCTGCTGACGTTTGCATTCTGAAGAGCCAAACCGAATTGTATCCCCAAAAAGCCGAAGCACATGTTGAAGATACCCCAAAAGCTCATCTTTGGTCTTTTCATAAATATAGTTTTGTATCAGTTTATAATTAAAGGGACTCGAATTTATAAAAAAAACCCTCTATTTATTAGAGTTTCCTTCCGAATTGCAATAAAATCGGGATGAAATGACTTTTTTTGAGTTCCGAGTTCTGAGTATGTAGTGTGTAGTTTGGAGTATGAAGTTGTGGGGTGCAGGGGACGGGGTACGGAGGTTAAGCAATGCAAACTATTTTTAAAGAATTTAGCCGAAATAGTTTATTGTTACGAAATTAGTTATACCTTTGCATTTCAGTAGAAAAACAACATTTTTTTATGGAAACGACAGTATCTCAATCTGCGGGGCAATACATTGCGCCTGACATTACGGTAATTGACATTGAACTGAGCCAAAACATCCTCGATGCAAGTGGTATGTTACCGGGTATCGGCGACGGAGGAGATGCGTGGTAGGTAGAATCGGCTTATTAGCCTTCAGCTGTTAGCCTTTGGTTGTTAGTCCTTGTTTTTGACCTAACAGCATCGGTCCATTGTCAATTATCAATGGGAAATGAACAATCAACCAACAAAGTAAAATACTTAGGGATGAAACTCAAACTAGTTATTTTTTCTCTGCTCGCCATATTGGTGGCGAGTTGTACTCGTGAACCTCTTCCTGAATCCGGGGAATCCGAGAAGGGAGTGGGAGAAATTGTTACGATAAGTGTAATTATCTCACCGGAGACACGCGTGGCATACGATGATGCAAATCTTGCACTCTCATGGCAGGAAGGTGATCAGCTCCGGCTTGCCGGATATGACGGCGTAACTTATAAAGGGAGCGAGGTCTTTACCTATTCGGGAACCGGTAATAAATTTACGGGAACACCGGTAGGAGGGGCGACTACCTACAAAGCCTACTATCCCGGAAATCTCATAACGCTGGATGCGAACGGCAATGTTAATCCTTTGGCTGCCGACTTCTGGAAACAAACACAGAATGGGAATGGTACTACGTCTCATCTTAGCAACAAACTTTTCTTGAGTGACGAGCAGGCAAATGGCCTCGATCAGAACTTTGAATTGATCTTGCGTAATGACATCATCAAATTCGATCTCAGCAATCTAACGACCGGACCGAACGGATTGGGAAGCCTCGAAAAAATTATATGGACGGTGGAGCATACACTTGGAGAAACCAGATCGGCTATCCTCGATATAACCGGAGTCTCCGACGTCGCCAATCTGACCGCTTACCTGGCCTTTGACCCTGCCGTGATGATGATCGCCGCGGGCGGGAAGGTGACGATAACGCTGATCGGCGACCAATCTTACGAGTGGAGCAAAACAATTAACAATGCAGTAACTTACACCGCCGGAAAGCGTTACACTGCAAACGTATCCGGAGTGTGGACAGCGGTCAAAGTAGAATTCAGCTATTCCATTTCAACCACTCAGGCGGGCCAGACACACGAGGTATGGCAAAAAGAGAATTCATCCTTCAGCCCTGCGAGGTTGACGATCGACTGGGGAGATGGGACCGCGAAAACAATAATAAATCAAGGGCAGCAGCTTGCCAAGACCATAGCTTCGCATACCTACGCCGACCCAAATAACTATATCATTACCATCACCTCAAACCAAGCGCATCATCTCCTGATAAAGATGCCGCAAATCACCTTCTATGACGGCTCCTCCGGAGACCCGCTGCTGACCTCCGTAATTACCCCCTTCCCAGATATGGGAGCCACAGATTTCAAATACACCTTCCGAGACTGTCGAAAATTACTTACGATTCCGGAAGATCTGTTTAGGTACAATATACGAGCAACAGTTTTTGAAGGCACCTTCTCCATGTGCGACCGATTAACAGCCATTCCGCCAGGCCTGTTCAGATACAATACGGAAATAGTGAATTTTACAGGATGCTTTCTCAACTGCAAAACTTTAACTTCTATTCCGGCAAATCTGTTCAGGTACAATACGAAAACAAGAGGTTTTGACTATTGCTTCAGATTCTGCGACAATATACAATCTATTCCTACAGATCTGTTCAGGTACAATGCTGAAGTAGGCGGGTTTTTCGCATGCTTCGACGGCTTGATCAAAATAACCACTATTCCGGCAGATCTGTTCAGGTACAATAAGAAAGTATTGAGGTTCGGCTACTGCTTCAGGAACTGCAAGGCATTAACCACTATTCCTACAGATCTGTTCAGCTATAATACAAACGCAAGAAGTTTCAGAAATAGCTTCGAAGGCTGTATCAAATTGGAATTAAATCCGGCTATATTCCCGGATCCGACTGCAAATCCCGACTTTTTTGCCGGTAGAGTGATGGAGTTTGATTACTGTTTTACTAACGCAGGTTCCCAGGCAGCAAACCCCGGAACTGCCCCGAAGTTATGGTTATTTACCGGAGGTGGAGGTGCGACAGGGCCGACCAATTGGGTGATTACCGATTGTTTCAAAGGAGTCAATGTAACAAACTACAACGACATTCCAAACCATTGGAAGGGTATTTAATATCATATTTCGTTAGATAGAGATATTTCTCTAACCTGCTGCGCTAATGAACCCTGAAAGTTGCATAAAAAACTTTCAGGGTTTTGTTTTTGTGATTCGGAAGCACCCCGTAACCCATAACCCGCACCACTACATACTACATACTACATACTACATACTACATACTACTCCCCTACCTATCCAACCACTGCATCAGCAGCGGCACTCTGGCGCGGGAAACGAGTACCGGCTCAATAACATCCGGTACAAGTGCCACCCTCAATCTTGAGTTGAAGTGTTTGGAGATGTTGCTGATGGCGGCCAAACTGGTAATGCAGCTTCTCGAAAGTCTGAAAAAATTTTTGGGATTGAGTTGCTGCTCCAGGGATTCGAGACTGGAGTCCAACAGGTATTGCTTCCGATCGGTAGTTACAAGATAGGTGGCCTTATTTTCCGAAAAGAAAAATGCTATGTCGTGTACATCGGCAATTAGGATATGGTTACCTATTTTTATGGTGAATTTTGTACGGTAATCGGGCTCAAAGGCCTCTTCGGCACTTTCCAGTGCCTCCTCGGCTTGGCAAAATACAATGCAGCGTTCCATTGAGGCCCTGAACTCGCTTTCACCGATAGGTTTGAGCAGATAATCTATGCATTTTGTTTTAAAGGCGGGAAGAGCATAGTCCTCATAGGCAGTGGTTATAATTACCTTGGAGGTGATATTTACCCTGTTGAAAAGTTCAAAGCATTTACCGTCCGAGAGCTCTACATCCATCAATATGATATCCGGAGCGGGATTCGAACTTAGCCACTCCTGCGAAGTGACAATCGAGTCGAGACAGCCGACTATCTCGATTTCGGGAAAATATTTGCGCAAGAGGCGGGTAAGCTGCATCCAGGCAGGGATTTCATCTTCTATGATCAGCAGGGTCATATTGGCGTAACTTTATATGAAGAGAGGGATTTTTACCGTAAAAACACCATCCGAGTCATCTACTATTATATGAGAGTCAAATAGAATTCTGTATTGCTTGTCTATATTTTCCAGTCCCACTCCGGCGGAGTCTAATGATTTTATCTTGAGATTTATTCTATTAGAGACCACCAGATGTTCATTTTCCACCCTCACATCTATCACCAGCGGCTCTGAAATCTTGACTATATTATGTTTTACTGCATTCTCAATTAGAATCTGGATACTGCTGGGGACTATCCTGCTTCGGAGCCATCTTCTGTCTACATCTATCCTCACTTCCAGAGCCTCTCCGAAGCGCTCCTTTATCAACCCCACATAGAGCATTACAAAGTCGAGCTCATCCTCCAGAATTACTGTCTGGCGCAACTCCAAACCGAGCTGGTAGCGATAGAGATCCGAGAGTTTCTTGACATAATCGGAGGCGCGCTCCTGATCCTCATGAATAAGGTAATCGAGTACATTGAGGCTATTGAAGAGAAAATGTGGGTTGAGTTGCGCCTTCATCAATTGGTATTGGTAATTGGCCTGACTGCGAAGCCTAACTTCTGTAGCGAGCTCACGTCTTCTTTTCCAGCGGAGGTAGGAAAATATATCTACCACTGCCGTTACCAGTATATTGAAGAAAAGCGCCACTACAAAGGAGAAAAAGAGCTGCTGATTGAGAGTATCCCCCACCAGATATTCCGATGAAGTGAGCTGCATAAGGATTGCAGATACGAAGGCTATAAAGAGTACCCCTCCCAGCTCCCAAAGAGTACGTGAAAGGAAGGAGTGGCCGTAGGAATAATAGTTTACCAGGACACGCACCAGCATAAAGTCCGCAATAAGCATCAATAGGGTCAGCGGATAATTTCTCAACATGCCCTTGAGGGTAAAAAAGAAGGATTGGCCTGTCCCTTGGGCAAAGAATGGAAGCAGGTACTCGAATATCATCCTTGCGGCAAATACAATCAGCGCGAGGATTACCACCGCAGCAAGATTGTAATATCCGCTTTCTTTGCGTACCATCTCCATTATCCGTTTTTGCGTGCCACAACCAGCACCGTGGCAAGTCCCAGAATTTCCGTAGTGACAAAAGTCACAATCATATTGTTAAATACACCCAAAGCAGGAAATAACTTGTGTAGATAATCTCCCACAGATGTCCCAAAATAGAATCCGGCAAAACAGCTGAGAAAAGCGAGACCGAGGAATACATCAAGGGGGCTGCCATAGAAACGAATCAGACAGAATACCATAGCTATGGTGAGAATAGTGAGAAACAGACCATCTCCTACTGAGGTATTATAGAGCAGATAACATATCAACGCATGTGCAAGAGCAAAGAGGAATATTATGAGATTGGCCTTGCCAAAATCTCTCCTGCCATTGCCGGTCCTTTTAAATAATGCGCCCATATCGTGATGAATTCGTTAATAATTGTAAATATAGGTATTTTTTTCCAAATAAAAGATGGCTATATTTGTCCTCCGTAACAAACTATCTGTGATGAAACGATTGACACTCATTCTTGTAGCCCTTATGTGGCTACCACTTGCCTCTTTTGCGCAGAACAACCTCTCACAAGAGGATATTTCCAACATCGAATCCTATATCGAACAGATCCGCACCGACTGGCAAATACCCGGTATGGGCGTTTCCGTCCAAAAGGATGGAGAACTTCTGCTATGCAAAGGATTTGGAGTCAAAAACCTCAGCAACCCCGGGGAGATGGTGGATCCCCATACACTATTCCAGATTGGGTCGGTCACCAAATCCTTTACTGCATACCTGCTGGCTACGCTGGTGGAAGAGGGGCTTATCAGCTGGGATGACACCGTAAAAAAGATACTTCCGGACTTCAAACTGTACGACCCCTGGGTAACGGAACACCTACAGGTCAAGGACCTGACCTCTCACAGGACAGGTATCGGAAGACAAGTAGGCACCTATATTGCCAATCTTGGCTATGACAGGGAGGATATCTACAAAATGATGGAACTCATCAAGCCTTCATACACCTTCAGAGGCGCTTACCAATATAATAACATTACCTTTATTCCCGCAGCCATGATTATTGAGAAGGTGACCGGCAAAAGCTGGGAGGATAATATCCGCGAACGCATTTTCGAGCCCCTCGGAATGACCGGATCCACCATCAACGGTGAGGGATTTGCGGAGGCCCGGAATGTGGCCCTTCCCTACGAATTCCTCTCCAAAGAGGGAAAAATGGTTATAAATCCCCTCTACGGTGAAGAGCAGGCACTCTGGTGGTTAACTGTCATCGGGCCTGCCGGCTCCATCTGCTGCCCTCCCGCAGACCTGATCAAATGGGCGCAGTTCCAGCTTGACGGGGGAAAAGTTGGTGACAAGCAACTGATTTCCAAAGATAATATGGATTACCTCCACAGAGGGATAACCATTACCTCCCAAAGCGAATCCAAAACCACTCTCTATGGCCACTGCTGGTTTATTGAACAGAGTAAGAAAGGACGCTTGTTTTTTCATACAGGCACCACCTGGGGGATGACCACATTGTGTGTATTTGTGCCGGAACTTAACCTCGCACTTACCATCCAAGTCAACTCTGAAGCGCCGAGTGAGCCTCGCTATGCGGTTTTACGCCGCGTGATAGACCTCTGCTTAGACCTTGAAGACTACGATTATAATGCCGATTTCCTGAAAGAGTGGTATTCCAATGCCACTAAAAAGGCTGAAGAAGAGGCTAAAGCTGCTGCGGAAAAAGTGGTGGAACCCGCACCGGAGTCGAAGCTGCTCGTAGGCAAATATACCAAAGATCCTCTATTTGGGGATGCCTGGGTAACTCTTGAGAAGGGAAAACTCTATATCAAGGTAGGTAAACAGGGCTGGAAACACGAGATGACACATGTAAGCGGCAATACCTATAAGTTCCGCTCCGACGGCACCGGTTTTGAGATAAAATTCAAATTCGAAGAGGGACAGAAAAAGGCCGCTTCTTTCGAAGTCGACTTCAAGCAGGGCGAAGAGTTCGGTTCCTGGACCAGATTAAGTAAATAACAAAAACACTCACGATATGAAACGCATTCCAACTTTTTTGTTTGTACTGCTTTTTGCAGGCTCACTTTTCGCCAAGTCCCCCATTATCGGTATTTCTTCATACAGGAGCGGTTCTTCCCACATGATAGGGCACACCTATGTAAACTCCGTTCGTTTGGCAGGTGGTGTACCTCTGATCATACCCGTTACTACTGATGATGCGCAGATAGAGGCTATTCTCAATGTAATTGACGGTCTGATAATGACGGGCGGCGAAGACTTTGACCCGCTGAAGTGGTATGGTGAAGAGCCTTTGAGAGCCAATGGCGAAATCGCCCCTGAAAGGGATGAGTTTGATGTTAAACTAATCAGGGCAGCTGTAGCCAAAGGTATTCCCGTGCTGGGAATATGTCGCGGCCAGCAATTGATGAGTGTAGCTTTTGGCGGCTCGCTCTACCAGGATATTCCCTCACAGATTGCAAGCAGTTATGTCAAGCACAGACAAGGAGATACTCCCGGTTATTATGGCACACATACCATCAACATAGAGAAGGGGTCCATACTGGCTGAAGTTGTCGGCAGCAATAAAGCCGTTGTCAATTCATTCCACCATCAGGCCATAAAAGCGATGCCCGCAGGGTTTAAGGTGACTGCAAGGTCTGCTGATGGAATAATAGAGGGAATTGAAAGGGTATCTCCCCTCAAGGGATATGCTGACGGAGGTGCACTTATTTTCGGAACACAATTCCACCCCGAAATTTTCACTAATGCCGGCAATCCCCTCTTCCTCGGACTTTTCGAGAAGCTGGTTTCCGAAGCCTCGAAATAGTTCTGATTAAATAAAATTCTTAATTACTTCGCGGGCTTGGGCGACTTTCTCTTCGAGAAGGTCTATTGATGTGGCTTCACAGATAAAGCGAAGGTAGGGTTCGGTATTGGAGGGCCTTATATTGAACCACCATTGAGCAAACTCCACCCTGTAACCGTCAAAGTCATAAGATGCAACCGGACGCTCCTGAGAGACAAACAACTCCCTTACGGCTACCATCGCATCCTCTTTTTTGGATATGGCAAAGTTGATTTCACCGGAGCTGAAATAGCCATTTATCCTCTCTATCAGCTGTGACAGCGACACACCTTCTCTCTTGAAGCGCGCGATGACATTTAGCGCCAGGATGGCTGCCAAAATACCGCTATCCGAATAGAAAAAATCCTTGAAGTAGTAATGGCCGGCCAGTTCTCCACCGAATAGGCCATCTATCTCACGCAATTTATGGGCGGCAAAAGCCCTACCTACCTTCCAGGTAACAACCTCTGCTCCCATTGGTTCAAGGTACTCGGCAACCGACTTGGAACTACGTATATCCTGAAGCACAATAAGCTGCGCCCCCTTATATTTCTCATTTTCTAAGAAATAGTGACCCAGAAGTGCTATAATCAAATCGGGTGAAATGAATTTACCTCTCTCATCCACAAACATTACCCTGTCCGCATCACCATCAAAAATTACTCCCACGTCGCTGCGCTGAGCTATAACCGACTTCTGAAGTTCGATAAGATTTTCCGGAACGAGCGGATTGGGATCATGGTTGGGGAATGTACCGTCCAGCTCATCGAAGAGATAGAGAGGCCCTTCTCCAAAAATTTTTCTCGCAAAAAGAGCCGCCATACCATTGGATATGTCAATACTGATTTTCAAATCCGAAACATCCTCTTTCCTGGAGTTCAAAAAGGAGATATACTCCTCTGAAATGTTAAACGGGACTATTTTGCCTCGCGTGGTTGCAACAGGTGTCTCCCTACCCTCTTCAATCCATCTCTTTATAGTAGAAAGACCTGTATCAAAGCCAACCGGAAGAGCATTTTCACGAGAAATTTTCATACCGTTGTACTCTTTGGGATTATGAGAAGCGGTAATCTGCACCGAGGCAGGGAAACCGTGAATTGCAGTGCCGAAATAGACCATCGGCGTGGTACTCAGCCCGACATCGTAAACATCCGCACCGGCATCGTTGATACCTTTAACCACATATTCGAAAATTTCAGGGGAAGAGGTTCTTGCATCCCTACCCACCAATACTTTATCGGCCTCCAGTAGAACGGGAATAAAATAACCTACCTTATAAGCCAGGTATTTATCGAAATCCACATTATAGATTCCGCGTATATCATAAGCGTGAAATGCTCCCATAAAGTTTACTTTTCTATTTTTACCCTGTAAGATGTTGCGACGTTTCCTTTGGAGATGTTGTTGAGTTTGCTCCCTAGAATTTTTTTACGAATAGGCGCAGCCCTGTCAGTAAAGACCACTCCGTCGAGATGGTCCATCTCATGCTGTAACATTCTGGAGGCGAATCCGTCAAATTCCTCCTCCTTCTCCTGAAAGTTTTCGTCAATATATTTGATGCGTACCACTTTGGGTCTGTCAATCTCTGCATCGACATCCGGGATACTCAAACAACCTTCACTATAGGTACTCATCTCTTCGCTTTTGAAGGTAAAAACGGGATTTATCATCTTGCGCATGAAATCGGCAAGTTCGGGATAGCGATCAGCCAAATCACTGCCGTCCACAATCAGAACCCTGATTGAACGGCCTACTTGTGGAGCTGCAAGGCCACAACCATCGGCTTGCTTCATGGTTTCATACATGTCATCCAGAAGCTTCGTCAGCTCCTCTCTCTCCTCAATATCCGCCTCCACAGCCTTTTCACGCAATACCTGGGATCCATATAAATAAATAGGTAGTATCATATATGTAAAATTTAATCATTGTTGTTTCTGTGTTCTATCTAAATAACTTTGCAGGATGATGGCAGCACTGATCTTATCCACGGAGGATTTGTCACGACGTTCCGATTTTTTCATTCCACCTTCGATCATTGCTCTGTGTGCGAGGACTGAAGTGAATCGTTCGTCTTCGAGCACAATGGGAATTGAGGGGAACTTTTTCTTCAGCAGGTTGATGAAAGCCTGTACCAGCGGAGCTGACTGAGAATCGGTGTTGTCCATATTTAAAGGGATGCCCACCACAAAGAGTTCCACCTTTTGATTTTGAAGGTAATTTTGAAGATAATCTATTATCTTTGCGGACGGAACAGTATCGAGGGCTGACGCAAATATGCGCAACGGGTCGCTCACTGCGAGACCGGTGCGCTTGCTGCCATAGTCTATGCCTATTATCCTGTTCATTATGCAAAGTTAATGTTTTATGGCACGACAAAAAGAAAAATTCGGCAAAAAGTTAAGATTTTCTATAATCAACGATGACTCCCACAAGGAGTTATTCTCGTTCAGAACCTCAAAAATCAACATCATACTGGTCTCTATCCTGCTATTGCTCGCAGTTATGGCAGGGACCTACCTGCTAACTTCACGCACTTTCATAAGACACACCATTCCCGGCTATCCCTCCACGGAAAGCAAGCGCATGGCAGTAGAAAATGCCATAAAGATAGATTCTCTCGAGAGAGCTGTGGAGATGTGGGCATTCCAAGTGGCAAATATTCAAAGGATTGTCACAGGCAAGAAACCTCTTACCCCCGACTCCCTCGGAATAGCGAGGGAGACTCCTCCGATAGATGGGGCTCTCAGTGATCTCTATTATCGCAGCGATTCTCTCCTGAGAGAGGAGGTGCTGCGCCGCGAGCAGTACAATGTCTCCGGGCAAAGGCAGGAGATAGAGCAGATTGAGGGACTTCACTTTTTTACCCCTGTGAGCGGTATAATTACCGAAGCATATAACAAGGCAACCGGGCACCCCTATATAGACGTTGCCGCCCAGACCGGCACAATAGTACACTCCGTACTCGATGGTACCGTCATTTCCGCAGGATGGAGCGATGACACGGGATACACCCTCCAGATACAGCACAGCCACGATATCATTTCCGTTTATAAGCATAACGAACAGCTGCTCAAAAGCAGTGGTGATAAGGTCAAAGCCGGCACCCCTATAGCGATGGTGGGTAACACGGGGAAACTCAGCACCGGCAGCCATCTCCACTTTGAGCTCTGGCACAAGGGAGAGGCGGTAGACCCCACCCTTTACATCAAGTTTTAGCAGATGGAGCAACCCAGAAGATCAGTAGCCATACTTGGATCCACAGGATCTATCGGCACACAAACCCTCGAAGTGATTTCGCATAACAGCGACCTCTTTGAGGTGGATTTGCTTACAGCAAACAACAATAGCAGGCTGCTGATAGAGCAGGCGATCAGATTCAAGCCAAACAATGTGGTGATATGCAACCCCTCGAAATATGAGGAGGTAAAGAGTGCGCTTGCACCCCACTACATAAAGGTATTTCAGGGTATGGATTCCGTTTGCGACCTGGTCGGGAGTTCCACTGTAGATATTGTTGTGACTGCAATGGTGGGGTTCAGCGGTTTACAGCCCACAATTTCCGCCATAAAGGCGGGAAAGGTAATAGCACTCTCCAACAAAGAGACGCTGGTCGCCGCCGGAGAGATCATTATGTCATTGGCAGCGGAGTACGGCAGCCCCATCATTCCGGTGGACTCCGAGCACTCTGCCATATTCCAGGCGCTGCAAGGGGAGAGAACCAACCCGGAGAAGCTCCTGCTGACTGCATCCGGAGGCCCTTTTCTCCATACTCCCGCTAAAGAACTCTATAAAGTAACACCTAAGGAGGCCCTCAGGCATCCTCGCTGGAAGATGGGTTCCAAGGTGACCCTCGACTCCGCAACTCTTATGAATAAGGGGCTGGAAGTTATTGAGGCGCACTGGCTCTTCGATATGGAGCCGGAGAGGATAGAGGTGGTAATCCACCCGCAGAGCATTATTCATTCCATGGTACAATTTGAGGATGGGAGCGTAATTGCTCAACTCAGTTCGCCCGATATGCGGCTACCCATTCAATATGCCCTCTCCTACCCCTATCGTATCCCTCTGGATACTCCTCGGATATATTTTGGAGAGCTGGCCGAACTAACCTTCTTTAAGCCGGATAGGGAGAGATTTCCTTGTCTGGCGATTGCAGAAGAGTCTTTACGCCGTGGCGGGAATACCACTTGTGCTATGAATGGTGCAAACGAGGTTGCAGTAGAGGCCTTCCTCAAAGAGAAAATTGATTTTATGGAGATACCCGATATCATCAGCAGGGCGATTGCAATGGTGCCATTTATCGGGAAACCTACACTTGATGATATATATAGCACAAATTTTGCAGCAAGAGAAGCTGCGGAACAAATTATTCACAACAAATAGAGACAAAATAGAGTACAGATAATGATTGTATTGATTAAAATAGTCCAGGTGATTTTTGCACTCTCCATTCTGGTGCTGGTTCACGAATTGGGACACTTCATATTTGCAAAACTTTTCAAGACCAGGGTTAACAAATTTTACCTCTTTTTTAACCCCTCTTTTTCCATTATGCGCGCCAAGAAAATCGGCGGCAAATGGCGGTTCAAGTTTTTCTCGAAAAATCTTTCCAATTTTGAGGGAGACAAAAAAATAGATATCAACACCCTCCCCGAAGATGACTGGAGACGTTATCCCGAGAATACGGAATATGGCATAGGGTGGCTCCCTCTCGGAGGTTATTGCTCAATAGCGGGCATGATTGACGAGTCGATGGACAAAGAGGCGATGAAACTCCCTCCGCAGCCCTATGAATTCCGCACCAAACCTGCCTGGCAGAGATTTTTCATAATGTTTGGCGGTGTGCTGTTCAATTTCATCCTTGCCGTATTGCTCTACGGAGCTATTATGAATGTATGGGGAGACGAATACCTGCGCAATGAGGATGCTATTTACGGAATTGCGGTCAACGATCTTTCTTATGAGATAGGATTTCGGGACGGTGACAGGATCCTAGACTTTGACGGAGTACCTACCGAAAACTTTTCCATGCTCCAGGTCGATATGGTCCGTTCTCAGGCTGAGCAGGCGAGGGTCCTTCGCGGTCACGACACACTGACCATCAATATTGATCCCCAATATATTTCAGCGATACTCAACACTCCGGGAATGTTTGATCTCGCCTTCCCTTTTGTGGTTGGCGGATTTACTGAGGGCTCAATAAATGCTGATTCCGGACTTGAAATAGGTGACGAAATCAAGGGCATTGACTCTGTGTCGATGTTTCTGGTGCAAGAGGTTCGGAAAGAATTGCTTCGTCATAAAGAGAGTTCGGTTGTCGCTACGGTCAGCAGGAGCGGTGATCTGATGGATATACCCCTTCAGGTAGATTCGGCGGGTATGATCCAGGTTATGTTGGATAGCGACCTGACAAAATTCTTTACTATTACAAGTAAAGAATACAACTTTTTTACCGCCATTCCTGCCGGTTGTAAAAAGGCCTGGAACAACATTACCAATTATGTTCAGGAACTGGGGCTGATATTTTCACCCAAAACCAAGGCCTACAAATCTGTGGGCAGTTTCATAGCCATTGGTAAGATATTCCCCGGCGACTGGGATTGGTACAGGGTGTGGACGCTGACAGCGATGCTCTCAATTATGCTCGGAGTACTCAATCTGCTGCCCATACCGGCATTGGACGGAGGCCATATTCTATTCCTTCTCATTGAGATCATTACTCGCCGCAAACCGAGTGACAAGGTGTTGGAGGTGGCTCAGACAATAGGTATGATCCTGCTGATTGCCCTAATGATACTCGCCTTCGGCAATGACATACGAGGATTATTCACATAACACATCATACAACAATGAAAAGAAAAAACCTGACAACTCTGACGCTCTACGTGATGACGGCATTTGCCCTAACGGCACTTCACTCATGTAAAGGAGAGCCCGGAAAGATACTCCCTCCGGCGAGCGGAAAGGCCGGGGAAATTGCCGTCATATCCCCCAGAGTCCATTGGGAAGCCGAACCGGGTACTACCATCAGAAGCATACTGGCTGCCGAGTTTGCCTATCTTCCCCAGAGGGAACCTACCTACACCCTCTTCAATGTGCCTCCCAAGTCATTCAACAAGGTATTCCAGGTACACCGTAACCTCCTCAACATTGTAATTTCGGACACCGTTTCCTCCAATCGCATGGGTATAAGTCGTGATATCTGGGCCAAATCACAGATTATGGTCTCGGTCTATGCCAAGGATGTAGAAAGCGCTGCAAAAATGATCAGTGAAAACGCTGAGAAGCTTCTCTCCAATTATGAGACCGCAGAGCGCAACCGCGTTATCAATAATGCGAGAAACCACGCAAACCCCACTCTGAAGAAATATGTCACTGCCGTAGTAGGCGGTTCTCCCGATTTCCCGAGAGATTTCACAGAAAAGATGCATACCAATAATTTTTTCTGGATCTCCTACGAGACCTCCTATACCAATCAGGGCATATTTGTCTATACATTCCCATATCAGGGCGAATGGCAGCTCACTGCTGAATATCTCGTGGCAAAAAGAAATGAATTTCTCAAGGAAAATGTCCCTGCCACGGCAGAAAACAGCTATATGATTACCCATCCTACGGCGACACCGGGCTTTGCCATAAAAGAGTACAACGGTCTTAACTTTATCGAGATGAGAGGTCTCTGGGATACTCAGAACGACTTTATGGGAGGTCCATTCGTTTCCCACACTTATGTCTCTCCAGACAACAAAAATATTGTGGTGTTGGAAGGATTCGTATATGCTCCAAAATATGAAAAGCGCAATTATTTGCGTCAGGTTGAGTATATTATCTCCTCATTTGAGTGGAGCAAAGGAGAGTAATTATTAGATAAAATTTGCAATAGCAAAAATTCTTTATATCTTTGCACTCCCAAAAACAAAAATCGGGAGCTATGGTGGGTTCGTCTAACGGCTAGGACTCAAGATTTTCATTCTTGCAATAGGGGTTCGATTCCCCTACCCACTACCACAAAAAATAAAAAAGTATAATAATGGCAAACCACGCATCAGCAGAAAAGCGTTACCGTCAAAGCGAGAAACGCAGATTGCATAACAGGTATTATGCAAGAACCACAAGAAACGCCATCAAGGCAATCCGCAACACAACTGACAAAGCAGCAGCAGAGGCTTCATTGCCCAAGGTATTTGCGATGATTGACAAACTGGCAAAGATCAATGTCATTCACAAGAACAAAGCAGCCAATCTAAAGAGCGGCATCTCCATTCACGTGAATAAGCTTTCATAAAGGTCTTTTTGAGATAAAAAATAAAGAACCTTTCCGGCCGGAAAGGTTTTTTTATGCCCAAAAACTTCTTTTTCGCCCTGCCGAAAGCCGTTTATCCTACCGCCTCAGGAAACTAAAACGCATTGCAACTATGTGGATCTGAGATGTTTGATGGCATTTTTTTTGCTTATTATTATTATTATTATTATTATTATTGCAAAGTACTAACAACCTTTATCTCACAAACATCAAAATAATTTACTTTTAAACA
>Ga0255347_1002720_pt1 | contig 24359 bp, 21 predicted proteins | sample wastewater_treat_2_FD_192479 | JGI IMG/M metagenome (GOLD analysis project Ga0255347, IMG submission 192479) | Wastewater microbial communities from Lulu Island WWTP, Vancouver, Canada - plant24 | ecosystem: Engineered > WWTP > Wastewater > Unclassified | place: Canada: Vancouver, British...
TACCGGTAAAGACACCATCTCTTGGCGAGCGGTCCTTCGCCTTTGGTTCTGACGAACGGGCAAATTCTCCGTATTCAAGCCATGATCCTTTGTCCAGGAGGAGGGCGATCCTCTCGGATACATGGAGTTTGCCTTTACCCCTCTGTCTTTCACGTTGCTTTGTGTTCGCACCTGCTACCCATGATCTCTCCTCTTCGAGCCTTTTGCGTGCCTCATCGTAGTCCATTGATACCTCCTCATTGTCTCAGTAAAGGGATGAAGGAATTCTTTTTCTATCGATCTTCACTGTCTTACATAACATATTCCCAGTGGCACGCGCAATGCATCGCGGTTTCATTCCGGCATCATTACTGACGGAAGCCACGTTGCGATACTTGGAAACAGAAAGAGAAAAAGAGCACAGCCGAAAAGACCCAACAGGAATGGATAGACACCACTATAAATAGTGCCGAACGATTCACCGGTAATCTTCTTTACAACAAAAACACACATAGCAACGGGTGGAATGACGCTACCGATCATGACGGTAAGGCCTATCATGATTCCGAACCATATAGGATCGTACTCCAGCTTTATGATGCACGGATAAAAGATAGGCGTCGCCAGAATCATAAATGCCAGATCATCAATGAAGGAACCGCCGATGAGATAGATCAGTATTATGACAATCATGATTATAGTTCTATTGATTTCCAAGCCCCCTACCCAATCTGCAGCCCTTAGAGGGATTTCGGTAACCGCCAGGAAGTGGCCCAGTACAACCGAACTTGCAATAAGAGCAAGAACCATGCAGCCGGTCCTAATTGATTCATCAATGGCTGCAAACTGACCTTTTAAAGTAAATGTACCCCTTCCTTTGGTAGTGGCAAGAATAAAAACAGCGACAGTACCTATGGTACCTGCCTCTGTGGGACTAAACTTGCCCGTCATGAGCCCCCCAATTACGATAACAAAGATAACCCCTACAGCAATGAAGTCAGGAGAAGAGCGCCACCGCTCTTCCCATGTCGCTTTCTCTGACTTCGGTGCAATCTTGGGATTATTCTTCGCCCACCCGTATACGACTAACAAGAATAGAGCGGAAACGAGAAGAGCCGGGAATACTCCTGCCAGAAAGAGCCGGCCAATGGATTGCTCCGTGATAATGCCGAATATGATCAGCGTAATGCTCGGCGGTAAAAGTATCCCGAGCGTTCCCACTGAAGCCACGACTCCAGTGGAAAGTTTCTTGTTATATCCGAATCGTTCCATCTCGGGAATGGCAACACTGGCAAAGGTTGCACAGGTTGCAAGCGTAGATCCACACATAGCCTTGAAAAGAGTTGCACCAAGGATGGTCGCCATAGCGAGTCCACCCGGGACGTGTCCAACAAATTTGTTTGTAGCACCAAACAGTTTCTTTGCGATACCCGAATAATATGCTATCTGTCCCATCAGGACGAATAGTGGAATTACGGTAAACCCATAGTTAATGAAAGTATCAAAGAAGTCCTTGGCCAGGAGATTACACGCAGCATGAAAGGAAACGAGATACGAGAAGCCCAGAAAACCTATGATAGCCATCGCGTAGGCCAGTTCTATGCCCGTAAGAAATAGACCGAGCAGGACAACAATCGCTATGATGCCAACTGAGATCTCATTCATATTCACCTCGGACAACCTTAATGATCTCGGCAGCCAGGACAAAACAAAGAAGGAACATGCTGATGGCTATCGCATAGGCCACGGGATAATATGGAAACTGAATACTCGATGTCACCTCGTGTTTCAGGTAAAAGTTTTTTCCAAGGAGATGAAGATTCCAACTGATCAGGAGGAACAGGGCTATACTTATAAGACGCGTCACCACATTTATACAAGCCCTGATTCCTTTCGGAAACGTGTTGATGGCAGAATCAACATATACCTGGCCCCTTTTCCAGCCAGTGTAAGGCATACCAAATCCAAAAACAAATCCACCCAACACAGAGATTAATTCATAGGCGCCGAAAATGGGCATCCCAAATTGGCGCAAGATCACATCAGCGAGCGTGATTAATACCATTACGATTATGAACAGTCCCGAGATCACCTGTGTTATCACGCTTACTTTCCGAACAACATTCAGCAGTACGTTCATGTATAGTCCTCCTGACCAGCAGCGGATATTATATTCTCACATTGAAAACACTTTACGGGTTTTTACCCAGCCAATCCTGGCAGAATTTTACCGCTTCCTCGCCAGGTAGTCCCTTCTGCTTCATTTCCTTCACATACTCAGCAATAATGGGTTTCATCTTTTCTCTCGCCTTTGCCTCTTCCTGTGGGGTGGCATTCACGATGGTAAAACCTGGTTTCTGTTTGGCATATTCCAGTCCGTCCTTTTCTATTTCGTCCCAGAGTTTACCTTGCTTATCAATCCACTCTGCGCTTACTTCCTCGAAAACCTTCTGAACGTCCTTAGGAAGGCTATCCCACTTTTTCTGGTTCATGGTGACGAACATTGCATTGGAAAGACCGACGCCATAATTGTACACAAGACATTTAAGGAAATCGGCAAATTTCCAGTTCTTCAGGGTTTCGATAGGCAGTATTATGCCATCGGCAAGACCTTTTTGCAATGCCTCATATGTTTCTGGTATCGGCATAGTCACGGGTATTCCTCCGTATGCCTTGATAACATCCCCGCTTGTACCGGATGCCTTTATCCTCACACCCTTTATTTCATCCAGCGATTTGATAACCTTTCTGGTCATGACAAGTGCAGGACCGTGACCATGCATGTAAAGTATATGGGTATCTGTCATCTCTTTTGGCTGGAATTTCTTGTAGTAGGCATTTGCCAGCCTGGTCGCTTGAAGACCGGTCTTGATTCCAATGGGATAGTTCAATACGTCAGTAAGGGGAAATCTGCCCTTGGAGTATATGAAGATACATTGTGAGATATCGGTAATCCCTTGCACAGTGCTGTCATAAGCCTGTGCGGGCGGTGTTAAAGTGTTACCGGGAAAATACATGATCTTTACCTTACCGTTTGTTCGTTTTTCTATTTCCTTGATATAATCTTCGGTAAGTTTACTGATTTTGTGTGCTGGCGGAAAAAAATTAGAGTATTTGAGCTTGATGACCTGATCCTGTGCACTGACCGGACCGCAAACTACAGCAAGTGTTGATAAAATAAATGCGATGATTACCAAACTGATACATAAATTCCTTTTCATAAAAAACCCTCCTTATGAATTTTGTTGTGAATCTACCTTTGAAATCCACCGGCCATAGTCACGCCTACCAGAACTTTCCGGGTTCTCTTTTTCCCTGGTTCTCGGTGCATCAAATACCTCCAATCAACTCCCGTCCTATGAAGCTCTTCTCTAGTTCTTTATAACCTCCGTAATTTTCCGCCGTAACAGCATCCCTGAAAAAATGTTCAATGGGGCTTTCCGTCATGTATCCATAACCTCCATGGAGCTGCAGAGCCCCATCCGCAACTCTTCCTCCTGTCTCGCCAGCAAACCATTTGGCCATCGATATAAGGCTCGCATCCCTTTTATCTTGGTCAAGCATCCAGGCAGCCTGATAGCAAAGCCTGCGTGAGGCCTCTATATAGGTTGCCATTTCTCCAATTTTGAGCTGTGTAACTTCGAAAGAACCGATAGTCTGGCCGAAAGCCTTCCTCTTTTTAACGTATGAGACTGCTTCTTCCATGGCCCCCTGAGCGGCACCTATACTTTGCGCCGCCGCAACAAGTCTCATTACATCAAGACAAGGGCGTATTTGATCAAGACCCCTTCCTTCCTCGCCCCCTAATAGACACTCTACCGGTACACTTACGTTCTTTAATCTTACATTTGCAACGTTAGACGCCCTCAATCCTACTTTGTTTTTAATTTTGGTAACGTCACAACCCGGCAACTTTGGGTCCACGATAAACAGACTGAATTTCTGCTGGAGACTACGTGTCGACGAATCGGTACAGCATAAGACTATCAGACAGTCGGCGATACTGCCATTGGTCACAAAAACTTTTTCACCGTTTAGCGTATACCCATCACCAACACTAACCGCGGTTGCGGCAATAGCGCCAGTATCTATTCCTATTCCAGTCTCCGCGATGGCGCAACCCATAATCGACGTACCTTTTGTGAGGGGGGGGATATATCTGGTCTTCTGTTCCGCGGTTCCACTTGCCATAATTATTTCCGCACCCATTGTGGATAAGAGGATATGCCCGCATCCGGGGTCAACCCTGCAAAATTCCTCTAGGACTAGTATGTGTTCAAGCAAACCAAGGCCAGACCCTCCAAATTTTTCGTCTATGAAAAGCCCGACAAAACCCAATTCGCAAGCTTTCTTCAATAGATTCAATGGATATTCCTCTTTTGCATCATAGTCTCTCGCAATCTCCGAAAATTCACCTTCAGCAAATTCTCGGGCTGCAAGTTTTATGTCTCTTTGTTCTGAACTCAGTTCAAAATTCATATTTTGATACTCCTTGTCGCTAAAACTTCACTTCAATCTCCCACTGGTTTCCGCCACCTTTCAAACGAAACACACGACATCGATTGCATGGGGAGTTGTGTCGGGCAGATCGTTTCTATCTTTTTGTCTTTATTTTATTATATCATTAGTTATCGCCCACGGTACAACGGTTTTCTTTTTTCAAAAAAAGCCCTGACTCCTTCTTCCTTATCACTCGTAGCACAAAGTTCTCCAAAGAGCCTTACATCCTCTTTTCGAGCCTCTGAGTAAGGCTTTTCCATACCGGCCAGTAGCGCCTTTTTTAGTGCCCAATACGCCAGTGGCGCCTTGGAAGACAGAAGAGACCCCATCAGAGCACTTTCTTTTCGAAGTACATCAATATCACTGACCACTTGATCAACGAGACCGATGGCGAGGGCTTTCTTGGCATCTATTACTTCACCCGTGTACAACAACCGCTTGGCATGGGACAGTCCTATGAGCCTTGGCAGAAGCTGAATTCCACCGGCCCCCGGAATGAGGGCAAGATTAATTTCTGGCACTCCAAATTTTGCGTTTTCTATACATATCCGGAAATCGCAGTGGAGGGTCAACTCCAACCCACCACCCATTGCCGATCCATTTATGGCAGCAATGGTTGGTATTCGGGAAATGAGTATCTTATTGAGAACCTCTCCAACCCGAGCCAGCAGTTTTGTATTCGTCGGTGCATCATTTCCAGCAACTTCATTGATATCCGCGCCAAGGGCAAAAAACTTATCTCCTTGAGCGGTGATAATGATGCATCTTACATCTCCCTTCGCTGATACGTTTTCGAAGGCATTATTCAGGTCCTCTGCCATCGTGCTTGAAAGACAATGCGCTGGTGGATTGTTCAGTGTCAGCACGGCTATATTATCACGAACGTCACTTAAGACAAACTTATCGGCCATATTACCTCCTCATTCTTACCCGCTTCTGCTAGAAACCCAGTAGCTTCCCGAGTATTTCCTTCATAATCTCGGTGCTCCCACCAGCAATGATGTTTGGCCTAGCGTCCAGACAAGCTCTGGCAGCCACGTTATCTCTCAAATAACCATGCTCTCCCTGCAGGCCCATACAAATCCTTGCCGCCCTGTTCACCAGCTCTCCAGCACGAAATTTTGCTATGGTTATCCCTTTTATTATGTCATTGCCTGCCAGGTATTCCTGGACACAATCATATGTGAATGTTTTCAATACTTCAAACTCCGATATCATCTCAACAAATTTATGCTTGTTTGCTTGAGAAGAAATTAATGGGGTGCCATACAGAGAATGATTTCGACAAAAATCGATTGTCTCCTGAATTATCTTTTCACAAGAGGCGAGCGAAAACAGGGTGACCATGAGACGCTCCCTCTGAAAACATTCCATGATATACTTAAATCCGTTCCCTTCAGAGCCTACAAGATTTTCCGCAGGCACCCGACAATCCGCATAGGAAACCTCTGCAGTATCTGAAGCTGGTATACCCATCTTATCAAGTTTGCTGGCAGATAATCCTTCCGTCCCTTTTTCGACGATAAACATACTGATTCCCTTAAACGCAGGCCTGATCTTCGTATCGGTCTTGGCTGCTGTGATGACTATATCAGCATAGTAGCCGTTTGTTATGTAAATCTTTTGCCCGTTGATCACATAATGGTCACCATCCCTTACAGCCGTAGTATTCATGGCAGCGACATCCGACCCTGCGTCCGGTTCAGTTACAGCAATTGCACAAATAGCATCTCCCGTGGTGCAGGGCTTCAGATATTTCATCTTCTGCTTGTCTGTGCCGAAGTGACTCAAGTAGGTGCTGGACATCTCATTGTGCGTGGCGACGACAGGCCCAATTCCACTGCAACGGGACTTGATGAGTTCCTCTGTGAGGATTACACTGTAAGCAATATCAAGACCCCGTCCACCATATTTCTTTTCGTAGCAGAACCCGAGGAAACCTTCTTCACCCATCTTTTTCCAAAATGATCTGGGGATCTGCCGATTTTTCTCCCACTCTTCGGCATAAGGATTCACCTCTTTTTCAATAAAGGTCTTGACTCTTAGTCTGAACTTGTTATGGTCTTCATTAAAAAGTCTCATAGTGCCAGTACCTTCTCTATTCGTTATTTGTCCTTGTTGTAGTCATAAAATCCTTTACCCGTTTTCTGCCCAAGGTTTCCTGCCTTGATCAGTTCTGGCATTCTGTCGGACGGTTTGAAACGCTGGTTTCCATAAGTCTTACCCAGTGAATCGATAGAATGGAACACCACATCCACGCCCGACATATCCGTCAATTGAAAAGGACCAATAGGATGGTTGAATCCCAGCCTCATGGCTTTATCGATATCCTCGAAAGACGCAACACCCTCATCGTAGAGCCGCATACATTCTGTTATGAGCGCGGAGATAGCCCTGCTTGTAATGAACCCTGGCACATCTTTGCAGACAACCGTTTCTTTTCCTATCTTGCCGCAGAAATCGAGGGTTGCCTTCAATGTTTCATCGGACGTTGATGAGGTTACGACAACCTCAACGAGTCTCATAATATGGGGGGGATAAAACCAGTGAGTTCCTATAACACGGTCTTTGCGGCCTGTTGCAGATGCAAGCAATTCTATGCTCAATTCCGATGTATTCGAGGCAAAGACAGCTGTCATCTTTGCTAGGTCATCCACTTCAGCGAGAATTTTCTTCTTGAGATCCAAAATCTCAGGTACCGCTTCTATTATATAATCCGCATCTCCGACAGCCGTTTTCAGATCTATGGTGAATGATATTCTCTCAAGAGCATTCTTTGCATCCTCTTGGATCATTCTGCCTTTTGCCACTGCCCCGTTTAACTGTTTTGCAACTGTGCCCTGCGATTTGGCCAATATTGCTTCGGCAATATCATATACTGATACTCTGTAGCCTCCAACGGCCACAACCTGGGCAATCCCCGTTCCCATGAGTCCACCACCTAACACAGCCACATTCTTAATTTCAGTTGCCATTAGAACCCCCTTTCGTTCTAGTTTTCATGTATTTTGATCGGGTCCCGGCTCAGAAAGCAGGCCCGATGAACTATATAGTCCCTTGAACGTTATGGTCTCTCTATCAATATCGCGTTCCCGACACCGCCACCAGCGCAAAGAGAAGATATACCCAACTTAAGGCCCTGCCTTTCCATTTCATGGAGGAGCGTAACAACAAGCCTGCAACCCGTGTTGCCAACCGGGTGTCCCAAAGAGATACCGCTACCGTTTACGTTTGTGATCTCCCTGTTGAGCCCAAGCTCCTTCTCGGTAGCCAGGTAATACGAAGCAAATGCTTCGTTGATTTCGAAAAGCTGGATATCGCTTAAAGATAGTCTTGTTGTTTTCAAAATATTTTGTATTGCAGGTACTGGTGCTATACCAACAAGAAAAGGATCAACTGCCACGGAGGCAGTAGCCCTGATCGTGGCTCTTGGAGAAATGCCCAGTTCAGTCGCCTTTTCTTCACTCATCAGGATTACCGCTGAGGCTCCGTCATTGAGGGAAGAAGCGTTACCAGCCGTTACACATCCTCCTTCCTTAAATGCGGGAGCAAGTTTACTTAATTGTTCAATATTAGTGTCTTCCCTGGGGTGTTCATCTTTCGTAACCTGCACGGTCTTGTTTTTCCCTGCTTTTACCTCAACAGGCACTATTTCTCTTGTGAACCTGCCTTCTTTGATAGCAGTGACTGCCCTCTGATGACTTGAAACAGCCAATTTATCGAGTTCCTCTCTGCTAATATGGTATTTCTCGGCAAGCCTCTCCGCCGCGAGCCCCATGCCTCCTCCGACGGGATACTCCTGCATGCCACTCCATATGATATCCTCCATTTTCCCGTGTCTGAGCCTTTGTCCCCAACGGGCTGAAGAAACAATATATGGTGCATTGCTCATTGATTCAACACCACCGGCCAGTACAACATCGGCCTGACCTAGGGTTATCGCGTAATAACCCAAAACTATAGCATGAGCGGCGGAAGCGCAGGCACAGTCTACTTTAACCCCATGCACATAATTTGGTAGGCCCATCAACAGAAGGGAAACCCGTGCGATATTCTGGTCAAGAGGAGAAAAACAATTCCCGCATACAACCTGGTCAATAGTCTCCTTCTCAATACCAGCCCTTTTAATAGCCTCTTTCATTACCGTAATAAATAACTCTGTGGGCTGAAGAGATCTCAGGGATCCACCAAAATCGCCGATCGGTGTTCGTACGGCGCTTACAATAACGGTTTTTCTCATACTTTCCTCCATGTTTATACTTGTTTTTTCTTCACACGAGACAATATCCTGCCACCATACATATTTCACCAATCTTTCGAATAGAAATTTTCCTCTGCTTTAGCCCGCAGTTCATCTCGAAAGTCAGGATGGGAAACCTCAATGAGGGCTTCTGCCCGCTGCCTCCTTGTCTTATTCCGCAGATGGGCAATACCATACTCAGTTACTATGTAATCCGCATAGTGTCTTGGCACGGTAATAGGGGATCCCGGAGGCAATTCCGCGAGGATAGACGAAACCCTTGATCCATTTTTCAAATTTCTTGCTGCTTTAACAAGAGTGATACCCTTGCCTCCTTTGGAAAAATAAGCACCAATCTGAAAATCGAGTTGTCCTCCAGGGCCGCTTACTATTCTATGTCCGATACCTTCCGAAACAATCTGTCCACTGAGGTCCACAAGCAACCCCATGTTTATCGCCACCATATTAGGGTGCTGTGCGATGAACGCAGGATTATTTGTATATGACCCAGGATAAAATTGACAATTAGGATTCTCATTGACAAACTCATACATAGACTCGTCTCCCAGGCAGAAAGAGGCAGTTGTAATACCTTTATGGTGCGGCTTCCTCCTGTTTGTTATGACTCCTTTCTGAACAAGTGCCGGGAGGCCTGTGGGAAACATTTCCGTATGAACACTGAGATCGTTCTTTACATGAAGCCCTGCCACCACAGCTTCCGGGATTGTCCCAAACCCCATTTGAAATGTGTCTCCGTCGTTTATCAATTCAAGAACATGATTTCCAATAATAAGCTCTATCTCGCCTGGTTCTTCCCTTTTGAAGACATGAATCGGGTGAGAATTCTCTACAAAACAATCGAACTCGGAAATGTGCATCCAGTTTTCTCCGTACACAACCGGTTGCTGATCATTGACCTCTCCTATAACAAGCATTTTTCTTCCTAGCGCCTTAGCAACCCGGATAGTGTCCATTGAATAAAAGTTGGTTAGCCCAAGATTCACAAAGCCCTGCCAGTTTGGAGGTGTGACTTCTGTAATAAAGACATCGGATGTCCTCCCTAGTTTTTCTCCTGCATCAGAACTCTGATTTACGTAATGGTCAATTATTGTTTTCTCGTGAAGTTTGCGAATAATGCCCGTGCCAAAAGTTGGGCAGAAGCTAATCCTCCCTTTAGCCTCTTTCAGGAATTCTTCGTCATACAGCTTAATAGCCGGGTCTAGCTGAAGTCCATCCATGAGTGTGACGTTTTCTAACTCCTTGTAACGGTTGAGTATGGCATGAACCATTCTTTTCGACCATGCACCCAGAGCAAGTGCCGTTGACACTACATAACCCGACTTTATCAGTTTCGCTGCCTGCTCATATGACACAACCTTATCTCTATACCCTCCGTTTTTAGCCATCAGTTCCTCCTTGTGTTATCTCTCGCGCTGTTACAGTACGATCTTCTCGTCCTTCAGTTGACCTATCTCCTCTGTCGTGAGGCCGAACTCTTTAAGTATTTCTTCAGTATGTTCACCTAAACGAGGTGCAGACATCCTGATCTGGCCTGGTGTCATGGACATCTTGATTGGTATTCCAAGCTGTTTTATCTTTCCTTCAGTTCTGTGAGTAACGTCAAGGATCATGCCTCTGTCCAGGACCTGAGGGTGAGAAAAAACGCCTTCCAAACTCAGTACCGGTTCGCAAGGCACATTTTTGTCTTGAAAAAATACAGTCCATTCTTCCTGTGTCTTTCGACTGAATACCCCTTGTATCTTCGCGGTCATCTCTGCCTGCGTCGGCTTGTTAGCAAACTGCTTAGCAATAAAGGATTCCTGTCCGATCTCTCTGCAAAACGTCTCCCAGAAATGCACTTCCAGCGCTCCCAGACTCATATACCTATTGTCTGATGTTTCATATACGTTGTAGCAAGCATATCCACCGTTAAGAAGTTCTTGTCCTCTTTTTGGTTCAGTCTTCCGTGACAAGTATTCTCCCAGCACTAGAGGAAGCCACGCGACCGCTGAGTCCATCATAGCAATATCGATATGCTGGCCTTTTTTAGTCTTTTCCCGTGCCCATAAAGCAAACATAATTCCAACAACACCGAGGAGTCCACTGGTTATATCAGCAATTTGTCCACCTGGGATTATAGGTTTAGAGCCTTTTACACCTGTAATTCCAAGTATCCCAGCGATAGAAATGCAGGTGATATCATGACTAGGCCTGTCCCGATATGGCCCTGTTTGCCCGTATCCTGATATGGAACAGTAAATGATTCTCTCATTGATCTTCACCACTTCTTCGTATCCTAATCCGAGCTTGTCCATTACTCCCGGCCGAAAACTCTCGATCACCACGTCAGCCTGCTTAATCAGTCGAAAAAAAACATCCCTTCCCTTCACTTCTTTTATATTGATTACAGCGCTTCTCTTATTACGGTTAAGCATCATGAATGGGCCTGATTCTTTTTTAATTTTTGTGCCGAGAACTCGGGCAAAATCCCCGCTAGGGCCTTCTATTTTTATAATGTTAGCGCCAAAATCTGCGAGAACCTGAGTACAAAAAGGCCCGGGCAGCAACTGTGTTAAATCTATAACTGTTATGTCTTCGAGAACCATTCAACCCACCCGCTGTAATTTATCTGTTTCACGAAAATCATGCATAGTTCGAAGAAAATCGCATGCATGGGTATGAATATTGCAATTCGGGTACCAGCAGGATACCAGTGCGATAAATCCGCAGGAAAACCAACAAAAAAAGGCACTTACATCCTTTTCTTTTCTGCAAATTAACAGTAAGCCACAGAGGTTTAGACAAGGAATATGATTTTATTTAAGACATCTGTCTTTTTTGAGCACACTTTCCTTCGAATCAGGCATTCGATAACGCTCGATAACGTTACTGCCAATTCTTGTATTCTTTTTCATCATCTTTGGACCAGTGCCAACAAAGATTATATAGTGTCCATCCGGAAACCCTAACTCTTTAAAATAGTTCACAAAAACCCAAAAAATCCCTGTCATTTTTCTCTGAAATCTGGTAGAATAGATCGTGCAAGATAGCGTGATCATTCAAGAATACACTTGAGAGGATACCCGATAATGCGCCAGAAATTCATTCCCCAGATGAACCTCTTTAACCCCGTAGGAAGGAACTCCATTGTGAAGGAGCTTGAGCAGATCTCACAGGTTCTCGATGCCAACCCAAAGCTTATGGACCTTGTTTTTTATAACCTCACAATGTCATCCCGTTCTGATACCGGCAGGAAAGGGATGACTGCCGAACAAGTGCTCAGGTGTGCAGTGCTCAAGCAGTACCGTGAACTGACCTATGAGGAACTGGCCTTTCACCTGGAGGACTCTGATGCCTTTCGTACCTTCTCCCGTCTGGAGATGGGACAATACCCTTCAAAGTCAATCCTCCAGGAAAACATCAAGGCCATAGGGGAAGAAACATGGGAAGCAATCCATAGCGAGATCATCGGGTATGCGCAGCGGGAGAAGATCGAGACGGGAAGAACAATACGAATCGATTCAACGGCAGTAGAGACCGACATTCACCATCCTACGGATTCAACATTGCTCGCTGACGGCATCCGCGTTATTACCCGATGGCTCCTCGAAGGGAAGGACCTTGCACCGACACCGTCGTATCCGGTCAGCGATCACCGCCGGGTCGTGAAGAAGCGGGTCATGACGATCCTGAACGCCCGCAAGGATGCGGTCCGCCAGAATGCGTACCGGGATCTCCTCCACTATGCCCGGCTCGTGGCAGGATACGCCGAAGAAGCAATCCCTGAACTTACCTCCTATGAAGGCTCTACGCTCACCGACACCTTCACGGGGAAAGAGCTGGCCCGCAAACTGGAACGGGCAGTCCGCATCCTTGGCAAGGTGATCGATCAGACCGAGCGGAGGGTCTTCAAGGGAGAGAAGGTCCCCGCATCGGAAAAGGTGGTCTCCTTCTTTGAGGATCATACCGACATCATCGTCAAGGGGAAACGGGATACGGAGTATGGACACAAGGTGTTCCTCACCGGGGGCGCTTCCACTATGATCCTGGACTGCTGTATCGTACGGGGCAACCCTGCCGACAGCGATCAGTATCAACCGCTCCTCGAGAAGCACCAACAAAAGTACGGCAGGATGCCCCGCCAGGTAACGGCTGACGGCGGTTTCGCTTCAAAAAACAACCTTGCCTTTGCCAGAGAGAACGGGGTGAAGGATGCCGTCTTTGCAAAGAAACGGGGACTGTCCATCCTCGATATGGCAAAGAGCGGCTGGGTTTACAAGAAGCTCAGGAACTTCCGCGCCGGTATCGAATCGGGCATCTCCGCCCTCAAACGGGCCTTCGGTCTCGACCGCTGTACCTGGTCCGGCTTAAGAGGGATTCAAACGATATATTTTGAGCAGCATCGTCTCATACAATCTTCTCGTGATTGCACGAATCAGACTGGCCTCTGCGTAAGAGGCAATAACGACTGACAGATTATCATTCACCGGAGGGGATGTACGTCGTGACTCCCGAGAAAAGACCGTATTGCAGGCAGATCTAACATCCAAACCCTGAATCCCGGGGTCACTCGACCCACTTACCCGAGGAGCAAGGAGCAGTTTCGCTGAAAATAGGGAGTTTCCGGATGGACACTAACTAAAGACGAAAAGACAACTGTCCTCTATCCCGCGAATATCTAGGTATTTATAATAGATTAACTCTCAGTTTTTTACGAAGGATAGGCTGTTGAAAATAGTGAGTTTAAGGAACTTTTCTCCTTTTCTTAAAGACGTCTCAATTACCACCTTTACGACGGCAATTGTTATAATTTGTAACATTCTTATTGTTAGAATTATCGCTAAAGGTTTGGGTCCGGATGAACTCGGAGTTTATACTCTAGTGCGGCGCACAGCCTCAACATTAATTCCTTTTACTTCATTATCGTTAGGGATAGGCATTGCCCGTTATATTGGTCTTTACGCAGGAAAAGGGCAAAAGACAGAACCAATATTGCCTGCCGCGGTGGTAATGATATCTATTTTTAGCCTTCTGGTTTGTGCAGCGTTATTCCCTTTTTCCGGGTCGCTGAGCAAACTTATTTTTCACCAGGAAGGAAGGGAAATTTTCTTTATACTAACTTTGTTTCTGCTCGTTGGAGAAAATTTATACGGTTGTTTATACGCATTTTATCGTGGACGGCAGAGGATGCTAGAAGCAAACATCTGGAATGTGTTTACAGTAGGTATAATGCCCGTCATGATTGCGATTCTATTCATTTATACATGCAATTTAAGCTTCATTGTGTTTGGGATAGGCTTATTATTTTATTGCTGCCTATTCAGTATACTACCAAAGATCTATTATGGAATGCGAAAGACAAATTTGGAAGAGTTTAAGGCAATGACAAAAAAACTTCTGATGTACAGTATCCCTCGCGCACCTGGTAGCGTGGCTCTAACTATGATATTTACCTTCGGTGTTTTTATTAGTCCATACATGGGTGGTATTGCTAATGCGGCATATATGTCAATCGGTATATGGCTTTTTCAGACACTGGAAGTTGCGACAAATTCTTTTGGTCTAGTCGCGTTGCCAAAGGTAGCAAACCTTATAGGAAGTGGCAAAGAGGCGTATTTTATATCTAATCTGCGTTCTATATACGATTTTGTTTTGCACATCGGTCTTTTTACTGTAATCCAGTTTTTTCTTGTGGTGGACTTCATTGTTTTTGCCTGGCTTGGTGTCGAATATAACGCATCAGTACCAATTGCTAGGATACTTATCCTCTCAATGATGCCTTATTTTTTCTATACTATGATGAGAAATATCATAGATGCCCTTGAAGTAAGACCCATTAACACTTTCAATTTGTACTTAAGTCTATTCGTTACTGTCGTCATTAGCCTTATGTTAGCAAAAACAGGTTTCGGAGTTTTAGCCCTCGCTATGGGTCTTGACGCAGGAATGTTATCACTAGGCATCTTGACGTACTTGTTTATGAAACGTCGATATAAAATTAGACTGCTAACTAGAACTATTTATCCGGTTGTGCTCATCAATATAATATCGGGGGTTCTTATCTATCTTATAAAGTATGTAATGTTATCAAATAAATTTAATGTTCATAATATCACACTAATCGTTTCACTGCAGTTAATTTGTGGAATTTTATATTTATTTCTTTTAAATAGATTCGGTGCAACGTGGATCGGGGACATGCGAGCGAGGATGGCAATATTATGAATCTGAATCCAAATTGCGCAAGTAGATGAAAACTTTACAGCAGGAAATCAAAACTGAGCCAAGAATGAGTGAAGATGTCTTTTTGGCTACCTCTGGATCATCAAAGCTACGTTCACTATTTCTATTGGGGGCATTCGCCGGTGGCTTTTATGGATATCATTTCATTATTATTGGAATACATGCGGCCGGTCTGGGATTAGACAGTCGTCTTTTCTCAATGCCATACCGTGTAGGCTTCCTCGCCTTTTCCCTGATCATAATATTGCATGGGATCTTGACTCGCTCCTTTTCTCGATTAGGCCGCCTGTGGATCCCTCTTTTGATTTTCTGGTTACTTTATTTCATTAGAATTGGCATAGACGGCTATATCCTTCCAATACCCTTGAGGATAGAACCGATTGAATATATTCAAAGAGCCGTTGGAATGACCTTTATTCCGATGTTCATTTTTTTGATAGGCAGAAGTCCGAAGGGGGACAGTCTAGCTTTCAAGGCATTTTGGACGTTCAACATTGGCTGTGTTGTTTTTGCATTGTTCTTCTACAGAAATATCATTGGGGGGTCTTACCGATCGTTAATGATTCATGAAATAGACAGGGCTACGCTCTTAGATCCTATAACTCTTTCATATTACGGCGTTATTGCCGCGCTCATTTCGTTTCATCTCCTTCTAATGGATTATTCACCTAAAAAATTACGAACCTTGCTTTTATTTGTAGTGTTAATAGGGGGTCTAGCTATCATTTTTTTGGGTGAAACTCGTTCCGCCCTGTTGTGCGTGCTTCTTATGAGTATGGTTATATTGTTCATGAGCAGGCAAAAGCCGCATGACAGTTCTCATCCCATCGTTGTTTTGTGTATTGTCACTGCCATAGGGGTATCGTCATTCATGGTGATGCAATGGATTGGTTCGGAAACGATCAATCGATACGAGGGAATGACGCAGTTATTAATGGCCGTTGATCCGAATACCGGGAGCGGCCGATTAGGGATTTATCAGGATACACTTGATCAAATTATTAAACACCCATTGTTTGGAAGTTCCCTTGAAATACCAACAAGAATGTTATATCCCCACAATCATATACTTGAAGCCTTCATGACCACGGGAATAATAGGTGGTTTATCTTTCATCTTTTTGTGCTGGGCCACTCTTAAGAGGTGTTTTGTGATACTTCAGAAAAAGACACGTTATGGCTGGATTGCCATAATTTTTATGGTTTATTTTTTTGTAGGTCTGTTCAGTAGCCCAATAATTGGATCAGCTTTTTGGTATTCGATGCTGGCGGTTTATGCAGTACCAATTGATGAGTTCGCTACGAGAGCTTTTCAAAACAGGTGATTCCCACAGTAAGAAAAACAAAGCTTATTTGAAAATATTTTGAACATAAAGATTATCAATCCGCAGTGTTTATGTCGCTAGAGAACGCTTACCATTTAGACGGAATGTTCGAACGAAGACCAAGATGACAGAAAGTCATTGAGATATGGAAAATCAGCTAAAAATTTGCCACATAACTTCAGTGCATAGAGCTTTCGATAATCGCATTTTTCATAAGGAGTGTAAAGCACTGGTGGCTGCTGGGTATGATGTTACTCTAATCGCTCAGAATGATAGAAATGAAGTAATCGATGGAGTCCGTATTTTAGCACTTCCAAGGGTCAAAAACCGAATTAGTCGCATGATTGGCATTAACTTATTGTCTTTAATTCATGCAGTGCGGCAAAAAGCACAAATCTATCATTTTCATGACCCCGAATTAATACCTGCCTGCTTGATCTTGAAAATGTTTAACAAAAAAGTGTTATACGATGTTCATGAGTTGGTGCTTTCCGATATCCAGGACAAGAAATGGTTGAGGTTCTCTTTTGTGACAAAAGTAACTCAATATCTCTACGCCTTTTTCGAGTGTCTGGCGATGAGATATTTTGATGCGGTGATTCTCGCAGAAGATGGCTATTTGCAGTACTTTGCGGGCACATACACACGATATGCAAATAAACTACGTATAGTTAGAAATTACCCCATTTTGCAGCTAATTGACAAGGCCAAAGCGCTCGATATTAAGAAAACAAAACCAATTATTATCTATGTGGGCGCATTGATACCGACGAGAAGTATTCGAGAAATGATTCAGATGATGAATTATATAAGGGAGGAGGCAGAACTTTGGCTCTTAGGAGGGGGCTTGGAGGGGAAAATTAGAAAGGAGTATGAAAATATAGAGGGTTGGCAATATGTTAAGCACTTCGGATTCAGGAGGGTAGAAGAAATATATTCTTACATTAAAGCAGCAGATGTGGCACTCGTTATTTATCAACCGGTGATGAATAATCTTACAACGGTACCAGTAAAAAGTTTCGAATATATGTCTTGCTCTGTACCATTTGTTTGCTCTGATTTTCCATCTTGGAGGAACGTCTTCCATGGCGCGTCTTTATCAGCAAGTCCGAATGATCCCAAGGATATTGCAGACCAGGTAAAAATTCTGTTGCATAATGAATCACTGAGACGGGAAATGGGGCGAAGGGGTAGAGAAATTATAGATAATAATAAATATTCTTGGGAAATGGAACGCAACAAACTTTGGGCGATTTACCATGATCTTTCATCTGATTGGAGTACGGAACTCAACCTTGACGGTTAGGTATTCATGCAGAATAAGTACGTGATTATAAAAGCTGATGATTTTAAATATGATCCTAGGCTGACAAATAGTATTTCGCAAGTTTTTTTTCTTAAAGATATTTCAAGAAACACAAATAAAGGATAAAAAAATAAAAGTGCCCTCGCTGGCTGCTCGGAATGCCGTGATGCAAAGTACGGTTTGTTATCAAAAGAGAAAACCTGTTTGAAACATTCAAAGGATTTGAAAAATGAAGTTGATAAGGGACAACTAATGATAGAGAAAAAAAGCAAGTTCATTACCAACCGTGACAACGATGTTTCGCTGCTGGTTGTATCATGTGATGCCTATAAAGACCTTTGGCGGCCCTTTTTTCATAGTCTTTTCAAATATTGGCCGGATTGCCCGTATCCAATTTTTTTGGGCTCCAATGAATCTGAGTATTCAGATCCGCGAATTAAATCAATCTTGGTGGGTCCAGATAAAGATTATTCTTCAAACCTCTTAGCGATGCTGGATCGAATTGAAACACCCTGGTTGATTTTGTGGATTGAAGACCTATTGTTAACCTCACCTATCAACACTGCGCGGCTATCAAATTTGATTGCAGTTGCACAGAATCATCAAGCCGGATATCTAAAATTATCTGCAAATACACCTTGGGCATTCACTAACAACTGGGAGCAAGAAATGGGCCCCGTACCGAAAGGCATCAAATATCGAGCAACAATAGGGATCTCTCTCTGGAACAAGGACGTTCTTATTAGGTTGTTAAGTCCTGGGGAAAGTGCTTGGCAAATGGAATGTAATGGTAGCCTTCGCTCCAATTCTTTCGATGAACCGTTTTATTGTTTATCCACAAACGTAAGATCTAATCCTCCTTTATCATTCGTAAATGCAGTAATAAAAGGTCTGTGGAATCGCAATGTTTTGCCATTTTTGAAAAAAGAAGGCTTAGGCGATTGCATTCCAAATCGACCGATTCAATCTTTCTGGTCATATTTGTATACAAAGATGTATCTTTATCGGCTTGATGTCTATAGAAGGTTGCGCAAGTATTGGTATGAGTAAATTTATTACGAAAATGAAGACATTGCAGGCAAACTAGGCAAGCCGAAATTCAGAGCTACCCCGGCAGATTAAGTCATGACCGCTTAGCAATATATATGGAAACAAACGTAATCACTTTGCCAAAATACGAAGATCCAAGAGGCAATCTTTCTTTTATTGAGGAAAATAATCACATCCCGTTCAAAATTGAACGTACTTATTGGATATACGATGTTCCCGGCGGTCAGGTGCGCGGTGGCCATGCTTTCAAGGTGCAGAGAGAATTTTTTATTGCCCTCTCTGGTAGTTTTGATGTTGTGGTCGATAACGGATGTCACAAACAAGTGTACTCTTTGAATCGTTCATATTACGGCCTTTATATTCCCTGCGGTCTATGGAGACAGATGGAAAACTTTTCTACCAACTCTTTGGCCCTGGTGTTAAGTTCAACAAAGTTTGAAGAATCTGACTACATTCGCGATTATGAAGCGTTCTTAAAATATAGAGAAGAATATGAAAAACAGCGTATATGACTGCGTCATTCTTCCATTGAGTAAGATACATAATCGGGCGGGTAATATTACCATTATCGAAGGGCGAACAAGTATTCCGTTTGATGTTAGACGAATTTACTATCTTTATGACATCCCCGGAGGTGAAGACAGGGGCGGCCACGCCCATAAAGAGCTTCATCAGCTTATTGTCGCCGCTAGCGGTTCATTCAATGTATTACTTGATGATGGTCATAATAAAAAGATCGTTACCCTTAACCGACCCGACTATGGATTGATGATTTTGCCAGGCATTTGGAGAGAATTATTTGAATTCTCGTCTGGTGCCATCTGTTTAGTGCTCGCTTCACGCAAGTACGATGAAGATGATTATATGCGCAATTATGATCAATTTGTTGTTTATCGTGACAGTCTCAACAGTACACCTCTTTATCGTACGGACAATAAACCGTGAGGATCTGCAAACCGGATGAAAGCAGGCGAAATAAAAAAAGTTGATTCATTGCCCCACACCGCTGCAAACAAGGTGCATACTGTCGGATCTCAACCTGCCGATTGCGGAGCGCATGTCGCGTGTAGTGACAAGCCGGTCCCATCTGCAAAATGCTATGCTGAAAGAGATTGCCTAGAATATCGAACGGATATCAGGGCCTCGCGGCCTATGAAAATCCTCTATTTGTGTCAGGTTTTTGAGACCGGAAACGACACCGGCTCAGAAAGACATTTTTATTTCTGCAAATACGCAATGAGTAGAGGGCACCGTGTCGCAGCCATCACCAGTAACGTCGATTATAAAAATGCCCGTGCGAAATTTGCCAGAACTACAGGAACGGTAAGTCAATCCATTGATGGTGTCGATATTCATTATGTCTATTCGTATGCAAACTTTCGTGGTAGTTTCATCAAAAGATTTTATTATTATTTAACCTATTTTTTTTCATCAATTTCCCAAGCTTTAAAGATGGGCAAGCCCGACATAGTTTATGCAGTTTCAACGCCATTAACTGTTGGGTTGCTGGGATACATCATTTCACGTTTACGGGGCGTACCCTTTGTTTTTGAAGTGACCGATCTCTGGCCTGACGCGGCAGTGGCGTGCAGCGTTGTAAAAAATAGAGTGCTCATCACACTTGCTAATTGGCTTGCTATGTTTTGCTACAGAACATCGGCGCACATCGTCGGTCTCAGTCGCAGTATGTGTGAAAGCATTGTTGCAAAAGGTATAGATAAAGATAAAGTATCGTTGATTACCAATGGCGTCGATCTCTCATTATTTAATAACAGAGAGCCAAACGATGCGAGACGGATCGAAATACGCACGCAATACGGTTTCGGTGACAGGTTTGTAGCCATGTACATGGGAGCACATGGCGCATACAATGCCCTCGATACCATTATCGATGCCGCCATGATACTCAGGGATGATTTACGGTTTTTATTCGTATTCGTAGGTGATGGCGACGAAAAGCCTAACCTTCAGAAACGTGTTTCCGAGCATAAACTTGGCAACGTTCTTTTTTTTGCGCCGATACCTCGTGTTGATTCTCCAGACATGTTATCCGCTGCAGATGCATTCGTCTTACCCAATCGAAAAGGAGATTTTTTTTCGGGGAATCTGCCCAATAAACTGTTTGATTATCTCGCCTCTTCAAGACCCATTGTTGTTGCTGGCTCAGGGGAAACCCCCGAGTTGGTCATGGCAGCTGGCGCCGGCAGGTGTGGGCAGGCAGCGGATAGTCATGCCATGGCAAATTCACTAATTGAATTGGCAGAAATGCCAGTAAAGGAACGAATGGCCATGGGGAAAAAGGGACGTGATTACGTATTCAAGTATTATGATCGTAACAGACTCAGTGAGCAATTCCTGAAAATTCTTTCTGATGTTATAAAAAGTAAATGGCTATGATATCATTTGATTACAGGAGGCACTATGATTGAACGTTAATATCAGTTCGTTGTAGCCTTCTCACATTGATGCCATCTCTGACAGCCGTCCGATCCCGGCGTGGAAATCTTCAATATCCGATACCCGGGAGGGTTTCCTTTTGTCGAAAATATCGAGGGTTTTTCAAGAAGAACCTAATTCCACTTAAGCGATCTGGTTGGAATGGACTTGGACGCGCTCTGTCAGCTCCACCAACGTCGGGCCGCCGTTGATTGCTTCCAATGCTACCTTTTCCTTAAATGCTGCTGTGTGATTCCTTTTTGGTCTTTTTGTCACGTCATCTGCTCCTTTCTGATTTGGTTTAGTATAGTGCCGCGAAACCACTTATGTCACTGACCGAATTTATTGTGCCAACTCTTAACTCCATGCCGAGGTTATCAGGCACGTCTTCGATTAGGACCATGGACATTTGTGACGTTCCTTCGGTGGTTGCCCTGCATCTGGAAAGCTTTTCCGGTTTTTTTCTTAGCTGCCTGGGACCGGCCTTTCTGCGTGAACTTTACACGGCCACCCTGGCGGACCCGTCAGGGATCGGCTTGGTCGCCGAGAACGGAAAGGGCATTTGCGGATTTGTCACGGGCACAAGTCAACCTTCCGGTTTTTACAGTCGTCTACTGCGGCTTCGTTGGTGGCGGTTTGGCTTGGCTGCAGTAGGTCCAGTTTTAAAGCGGCCCTTGATCATTTCTCGCCTGTTCAGGGCTTTTTCAATGCCAGAACAAGTGACACAGGAAGAAAGGCGTGGCACCCTCATGTCCATAGCCGTCCTACCTGCCCACCAAGGCAAAGGTATCGGCCAGGCACTTGTGCGGGAGTTTATAGAGACAGCTACCCGACGGGACCTGCGGAAGATTGACCTGACAACGGACCGAACTGATAACGATGCAACTAATCGTTTTTATCAAAATCTTGGTTTTACTTGTCAACGCACCTATACAACGCCCGAGGGTAGAGTTATGAATGAATACGTCATCGACGTGGGGGCTAAAGCATCATCAGACAATCCATGCCAGTGATTATATCGTTTTTTCAATGAAGAGAATAGTGGATGTTCTTTCTGTGACTCTAGTGCTTGTGTTACTGTCACCACTGTTGCTCATGTGCATTGGTATGATTATGTTAGCAGATGGCTTCCCCATAATCTTCAGTCAAATGCGAGTGGGAATATATGGACAGTCTTTTCTGTTATATAAATTCCGGACCATGAGGGCATCACCGGAAGGATTAGAAGGCTCCTTCGATGCGGGGGATAACAGCAGGGTCACGCCCGTTGGCGCTTTTCTGAGAAAAACGAAACTGGATGAGTTGCCGCAATTGTGGAACGTTCTGAAGGGTGACATGTCCCTGGTAGGTCCACGGCCAGAGGTACGGAAGTGGGTTGACGTTTACCCGACAAGGTGGGCTAAGGTCCTGATGGTGCGGCCCGGAATCACGGACCCTGCGTCGATATACTATCGCAATGAGGAAGAACTGTTGTCCAAGACAGAGGATCCTGAAGCACACTACAGAGATCATGTACTGCCACATAAACTTGATTTGTATGAAGAATATGTGAGAACGCGAACATTTTGTGGTGATATTTGTCTGATTTTTAAAACTATTCTGACTGTTCTCTTGCCAAGATGTTATTCCTGCCAAGACAGATCGCTTTCCTTTCGTAAATAAAATGGGCTTTCCCTCTTAGAGACAATCGCCTTGAGCACGTTAAAACACATCCCCTTTGCAAAAGTCGTCTGCGACGGCAACGAATTGGATTATATCAAAGAGGTTCTCGAAAGTGGATGGCTCACAACGGCATCGAAAACCTTTGAATTCGAGCAATTGTTTTCCGCTGCTGTGAATACACGATTTGCGTGTGCAGTTAATTCCTGCACTTCAGCCCTCCACCTGGCATGTGAAGCAATAGGGGTAGGCCCGGGCGACAAGGTCCTTGTCCCTACAATGACTTTCACCGCATCGGCGGAGGTAGTCCGGTACCTGGGAGCAGACCCTGTCTTCCTGGATGTAGAATATGGCTCCTGCCTCGTTACATCTGAAATACTGAAAATGGCTATCGACCAGCACCCCAATGTGAGTGCGCTGATACTGGTTCACTTTGGGGGTCAGGCTGCGGAAATGGACGGCATTATATCTCTTTGTCGCGAGCACGGCCTGAAGCTTATCGAGGACGCGGCACACGCATTTCCTACACGCTACCATAATCGCATGGTCGGTTCTTTCGGGGATGCGACGTGTTTCAGTTTTTATGCCAACAAGACTATCACCACGGGCGAAGGTGGCATGCTGGTGACAAACAATGAAAATCTGTTCACACGTGCCAAGGTCATGCGGCTCCACGGGATCAATCGTGACATCTGGGATCGTTTTACAGCCGAGAAGGCGAACTGGGAATATGATGTGGTGGCGCCAGGATACAAATACAATCTGCCGGATGTTGCCGCAGCCATAGGCCTTGCTCAGCTGGAACAGGCCGATGCTTACCGAACTGAGCGTGAACGATGTGCACGCTTCTATTTCGACCGGCTGGGCAGCCTTGGTTGCCTCGATCTGCCGCTCCTCCATGTCCCCATGGAAGATCACGCCTGGCATCTCTTTCACGTAATCCTTAAGGACAACGCGCCTGTTGGGCGAAACCGATTTATTGAGCTCATGGCTGAAAAAGGCATCGGAACCTCTGTTCATTACAAACCCTTACACAGAATGACTTATTACCGCAAACGGTATGGACTGTTACCGGAGGATTACCCCAACGCCGAGCGTATCTGGAAGGGGTGCGTGAGCCTACCAATATATCCATCGTTGAGTGAGGATGATCTTGACTATATCTGTTCCAACATTGTTTCAGTACTTGATTAGGGTGCAGTTTTCTCCTTTACTACATACTACACTAAAACAAATAATCAACTAACCTGGTTAATTATGAGTGCCATTCCTGATTAACCAGGATATTCAAGAATTATTCTTTTTATTGACCGGCTGGAATGTTTATCAGCCAGGCGGTCAAAGAATACTTTATCAGGGTTTATCGGCGTTCATCTGTGTTCATCCTGTGAAAAGAAGCTTTGTAACAATGATGGACACAGATGACGGTATGTACCTTTTTTCTTGACAAAATGTCAGAACTATACAAGAATTGGTTGAAACAAACCATAAAATCCAGGGGTAAGCAGACCCGGACTATGAAAGGGGTAGCCGGAACAATGAAGAGGAATGTGTCATTCATACTGGCTGTTGCAGGGCTTTTTGTCTTTTTAATGCACTGCAACTGTTTTGCAGAACTAAAA
>Ga0255347_1002724_pt1 | contig 24333 bp, 19 predicted proteins | sample wastewater_treat_2_FD_192479 | JGI IMG/M metagenome (GOLD analysis project Ga0255347, IMG submission 192479) | Wastewater microbial communities from Lulu Island WWTP, Vancouver, Canada - plant24 | ecosystem: Engineered > WWTP > Wastewater > Unclassified | place: Canada: Vancouver, British...
CAAAACCATTGTATATGAAAAATACTGCCAAAGAACCTGAAAGTCCATACGCTAAAAGCGACAAAGCGACGTTGCCCGTCAAGTGAAAATAGATGACAAAAAAGCACGCATAAATTATACCCATGCCCGAAGCCAAACCATCAACACCGTCTATCAAGTTCAAAGCATTAATAATAGCTATATACACAAAAAAAGAGATTAGATAGCTAGCAATATCAGATAATTCCCAAATAGAAAAAATGCCGTGCATGTTGGTTATACGAACATCAGCTAAAACTATAAGAAAACACCCTGCTATTATTTCGCCAAGCAATTTCCAAGATGCCCTCAAATCAATTAAATCATCGATGAGACCCACCAGCAAAATAGCACAAAAACCCATTAGCAGCGAATAAAAATTGGGAATTTGATGATACTCAAATATACAAAAGAAAATAACAAAGGAAATAAAGATATTCAATCCGCCAACATTAGGAATATCGCCTTGATGGGAAGTTCGCTTATTAGGTTTAACCACAAAATTATACTTTTTCGCTACCCTTATGACTAAAGGCATAAAAAACAATCCTATCAAAAAAGTTATTACGACACCGAATAACGGCATCTGACTTATATTTTCAATTAATTTTTGCATAAATCTTGTTTTTCGAATCAATGACCTCGTACGGCGAGTTTTTACTGATATATTCAGGGACAATTTTTTTCATTTTTTCCACTACGGCATAGTCTTTTATGTCGTGAGCCAACGAAATAAGTTCCATTATTTCCGGCAAAACAGTATCATAATCAAACTTGCACACTTTCGCTATCATTATTTTGTCGTGATAGGTGGGAATTGTATTTTCTTTCGACAATAGCAACTCTTCATAGAGTTTTTCACCCGGACGTAAACCTGTGAATTTGATAGCAATATCCACATCGGGAATAAAACCCGCCAACTGAATCATTCGGCGCGCCAAATCAACAATTTTGACGGGTTCACCCATGTCGAAAATCAAAATTTCACCGCCTTTACCCATGCTACCGGCTTCCAACACCAACAAACAAGCTTCCGGTATCGTCATAAAATAGCGAATAATATCGGGATGCGTTACTGTTAGCGGTCCTCCTTTCTCTATCTGTTGCCTGAAAAGAGGAATGACTGAACCGTTGGAACCCAGCACATTACCAAAGCGTGTTGTGATAAATTGCGTGCACGCACTATTCTCTTTCACCAATTTATTGAATAGCGATTGTACATAGATTTCGGCTATACGCTTCGACCCACCCATTACATTAGTCGGATTTACAGCCTTATCGGTGGATACCATCACAAAACTTGATACATTATATTTGACAGATAAATCCGCCATATTTTTAGTGCCTAGCACATTGGTAAGTATGCTTTCGCTTGGATTATCCTCCATCAACGGCACATGTTTATAAGCCGCCGCATGGTAAACAATATCAGGACGATAAGTTTGCATTAAAGCCTCCATACGCTCGTAGTTACGAACATCACCAATAAAAACAGTGAAACACAAATCGGGAAATTTTTCCTCCATTTCCAAACGCAAATTGTGCAAAGGCGACTCCGCTTGGTCGACAAGAACCAACATCTTAGGATTGAATGACGTGATTTGACGTGCTATTTCACTACCAATAGAACCTGCCGCACCTGATATCAAAACAACTTTTCCCGTTATCTGTTTTGCAATATTGTCTTGATTAATAGTTATTTGACGACGGTTAAGCAAATCCTCAATTTGGATGGATTTAATTTTCTTGAGACTCTTTTTCAATTTGTCTTCGTCCAAGCGATCTTCATACGATTCAATAAGCGGTGCCGTCAAAACTGATACTTGGTTGTTAAGAAAAAAATCCAATTCTTTAGTACTTTTAATATCTTTCATTTTCCAAGGTGAGAATATGACAGCGCGTATTTGTTTTTTCTTGAAAACTTCTTTCAATTTACGTTCATCGCTTCGCAAATAGACCGGACAGCCCAAAATCTGCATTTTATTGGCACTTTTGCTATCATCGATAAAACCTATTAACTTGTATTTGGATTCAGTCGTAGAATGAAGCATTTTGCCAATACTTACGCCGGCGGTCTTTGCTCCATATATCAATACAGGTATTACTTGACCAACACTCACCACAAAATAATCAAACGTAACCTTTACAATCAACCTAAGCAGAAAAAGGAACAAAAATGCAAGAACACCATAGACAAGCAAACCAACGCCCAAAAAGAAGCGCACACCAAACAAAAAATACCATGCATAATGGATAATAAACAGTACTATAAGCGTAGCCAGCACCGACATTGCCAATTTCAGCGCATCGGCGTATGTGGAATAACGCAGTATGCCTGCAAACGTTTGAAACACAAAAAAGAACACCGTTTGACAAAAAAGTGTTACCAACAAACGTGTTTCTACTGCTACTTCTTGGTATTGAGGAATGTTATAGTAGAGTTTAAGCACCAAGAAATAGGCCAAATAAAAAGCGAGTGTACACAACACTAAATCAACCGCAAGCACTATCCAACGAGGCATATAACCAACAGAGGAGAGGTTTGAAATAATACCACGTTTGAGATTGTTTTTTTTAAACTTCATTACATTTAAGGGTTTATTCAAAACATTTTACATCCCCCTATAAAGGATTGCAAAAGTAGCTAAAAAACAAGAATAAACAAAATTTTTAAAGAAAAAAAAGGGGTGCTTAAAAGTTATTAGAAAAATGGACAAAAAAGTATTGTTTTTGTTCTTTTTTTGATTAATTTTGTCATTCATTTAAAACTTATTTTTATGAAACTCAAAACATTTCTTTTAAGTTCTTTTATTGTGGCTCTTAGCAGCTGCACAACCGATGCCGCTACAGTGAAAACCGGCATTGAAGTTCTTCGCGACAACAATTTCGATATCCTTGCAGGAAAACGAGTCGGGCTAATTACTAACCCAACAGGCGTTGACAGTCATTTGAAATCAACCATTGATATTCTATATGATGCAAAAAACGTTCAATTGGTTGCATTATTCGGACCTGAACATGGTGTCCGTGGCGACGTACACGCCGGCGACAAAGTGGACAATACCACCGACTCAAAAACAGGCGTTCCCGTTTTCTCCATCTTTGGAAAAACACGCAAACCAACCCCCGAAATGCTTAAAGGAATTGATGTGTTAGTGTATGATATTCAAGATATTGGATGTCGCTCCTACACTTTCATCAGCACTATGGGACTAGCTATGGAAGCCGCTGCCGAAAACAACATTGATTTTGTGGTACTTGACCGCCCAAATCCTCTCGGAGGAGTTAAAATTGAAGGAAATTACGCTGAAGACGGCTTTATTTCGTTTGTCAGCCAATTCAAAATTCCATATCTCTATGCGCAAACTTGTGGCGAATTAGCCATAATGTTGAACGAAGAAAAAATGCTATCTAAAAAATGCCGTCTCCACGTGGTGAAAATGGAAGGTTGGACACGGGAAATGACATGGGAAGAAACCGGTTTGGAATGGGTTCTCGCATCTCCCCACATTCCGCATAAACACTCTGCTCTGTTCTATCCCATCACCGGTATTTTGGGTGAACTGTACTACGTTTCCATTGGCGTAGGCTACACGTTGCCGTTTCAAATAGTGGGTGCTCCATGGATGGAAGCCGACAAATTGGCAAATGCTATGAACGCATTGAATTTGAAAGGATTACATTTTCGTCCGATTCATTTCAAACCATTCTACAGCACATTCAAAGGCGAAAATTGCCAAGGCGTAGAAATACATATTACTGACTACAGCCAAGCAAAACTGTCCGAAGTGCAATTCTACATTATGCAAGTACTCAATGATTTATATCCTGATAAAACAGTATTTAATAACGCCGATACTGCCCGTTACTCCATGTTCGACAAAGTGTCCGGCAGCGATTATATTCGCACCACTTTTACCAAAAGGTACCGTTTTGAAGACATAGCAGATTATTGGTACAAAGACGTGGATGCTTATAGAGCACTATCATCGAAATATTATCTCTACGAATAAAATTTATCAGCAAAAATATGCAATTGCCAAAAACTTCTGAAATTGATCGTTTAGCATGGGGAACCGATGCCGGTTTTTATCGCTTGCTACCTAAACATGTTGTCCATCCGAACAACGAACAGGAAATTATCGAAATTCTGGACTACGCACGTAAAAACAAGCAATCCATTACTTTCCGCGCTGCCGGAACAAGTCTTTCGGGACAAGCCATTACCGACTCCATTTTAGTAGTTGTCGGGAAAAAATGGGAAAAATATGAAATAAGCGACAATGGATTAAAAATCAAACTACAACCCGGAATTATCGGACAACGCGTTAATGAATTATTAAAACCCTACGGACGCAAATTCGGTCCCGACCCCGCATCCCTCAATTCGGCTATGGTGGGCGGTATTGTCATGAACAATGCTTCGGGAATGAGTTGTGGTACCCATGCCAACAGCAATAGTGTTATGCTTTCGGCAAGACTGATTTTGGCAGATGGCACCATTTTGGATACCGCCGATGAAAAAAGTAAGGAAAGTTTCAAAAAAACTCATCCGAAATTCATCGAGGAACTTCAAAAAATTCAAAAAGAAGTACGCGATGATAAAGAACTGACGGCGTTCATTCGCAAAAAATACAGCATTAAAAATGTTACAGGATTAACCATTTGTCCGTTGGTTGAATTAGATGACCCTTTCGATGTCATTGCACACTTGTTAGTTGGTTCGGAAGGCACATTGGCATTCCTGAGCGAAGTAACCATGAGAACGGAGCCTGACTACAAAAAAACCGCAAGTGCGCTAACCTTTTTTCCTAATACCGATGCGGCTTGTCATGCTGTTATTGAATTGAAAAAACGCCCTGTTTCTGCGGTTGAACTGTTTGATTATAAAGCTTTAGCCTCTGTAAAAGAAACAGTAGAAGGTTTCGAAACACTACCATCTACCACCATCGCCCTTTTGGTCAAAGTGGATTCAGACACGCAACAAGAACTATCCGAAAAAATAGCTCAAACAGAAGCTGTGCTCAATCAATTTACACCACTGACCGCTGCTAAATTTACCGACGACCCTAATGTTTACAAAAAATATTGGGCTATGCGTTCCGGTATATTCCCTTCGGTCGGCAGTATGCGCCCCATCGGCACCACGTGTCTTATCGAAGACGTTGCTTTCCCCATCGAATTATTGCCACAAGCCACAGTTGACTTACAAGCTCTTTTAGAAAAGCACCACTACGATGATGCGGTAATTTACGGACACGCTTTAGAAGGCAATTACCACTTCATTATTAATCAAGCATTTGACACACCGGCATCCGTCCAACGCTATGAAGAGATGATGAACGATGTGATAACAATGGTTGTGGATAAATACCAAGGCTCGTTGAAAGCGGAACACGGAACAGGTCGCAACATGGCTCCTTTTGTTAAAAAAGAATGGGGTGAAAAGGCTTATAATGTGATGAAAGCCATCAAACAGCTCTTCGACCCCGAAAATATTCTTAATCCGGGTGTTATTTTCAACGACGACCCCAAATGTCATATAAAAAATTTAAAACCACTTCCAAAACTGCATCCGTTAGTGGATAAATGCATCGAATGCGGTTTCTGCGAAGTTAATTGCCTTACCTGCGGATTTACTTTGTCGTCGCGCCAACGTATTGTTATTCAGCGTGAAATAGAACGGTTGAAACAAACGGGCGAAGACAACAAGCGGTTAAAAGCACTTATCAAATCATTCAAATATTTGGGCAACGCCACTTGTGCAGGAGACGGACTTTGTTCCACAAGTTGTCCGGTCAAAATCAACACCGGAGAATTCATCCACGTCATTCGCGAAAGGGAAATTGAACAAAGCAAAGCCGCCCGACAATTAGGAATTTGGTCTGCCCGCTATTTAAGTGTTTTACAATCAAGCATAAAAGTCGGACTGAACACCATTTACATCATCAGTAAACTGCTTGGCGACAAAATTATGAACTTTGGTGCGGCAATTGTCCATAAAATGGGATTACCGCTGTGGACTTCGGCAATGCCCAAAGGCACAAAAAAAGCAAAAGCAACTTTAAAATCAAATTTAAAAGTAGTTTATTTCCCAAGCTGCATCAACCAAGCAATGGGCGTAAGCAAAAACGACCCCGACCAAATGCCGCTGATGCAAAAAACAGTAAAATTGCTCGAAAAAGCAGGATACGAAGTGATTTTCCCGAAAAATATGAAAGGACTCTGCTGCGGAACAATTTGGGAAAGTAAAGGTATGCCCGATATCGCCAACCAGAAATCGGCAGAATTGGAAGCGGCATTACGCGCAGCTTCCGACAATGGTCGCTATCCCATTTTGTGCGACCAAAGTCCATGTCTCTACCGAATGCGGAATACAATGAAGAACTTAGAACTCTACGAACCTGTAGAATTTATTATGAAATTCCTTGTCGACAAGCTCATTTTCACGCCAATTGACGAAACAATTACGGTACACGCCACTTGTTCCACTATAAAAATGGATTTAAAAGATAGCCTCATACAGTTGGCAAAATTGTGTTCCAACAACGTGGTTGTTCCCGAAGAAGTCGGTTGTTGCGGTTTTGCCGGCGATAAAGGATTTACGCATCCCGAAGTCAATAAATTTGCCCTGCGAAAATTGCGTCCGCAAATAGAAAAACACGGCATCACCAGCGGTTACAGCAACAGTCGCACCTGCGAAATCGGGCTCAATACCAATAGCGGAATATCATTCATGAACATTGTCTATTTGGTAGATAGGGTAACAACAGCGAAATAATAAATTTTACTTATATCTACGGCAAAAGCAATTCGTTTTTGCCGTAGTTTTTTATGATGAAAGCCTCTGAAATCGAACAGAAAATCAAGCAGTTAGCCGACCCTTCTAAAGTCAAAATCTTATCCTCCTTCTTCAAAACAGGAAAAGGCGAATATGGCGAAGGCGACCAATTTATCGGTGTTACCGTCCCTATGCAACGTGCCCTTGTAAAATCAATTAAAACTTTGGAACTAAGCGAAATACAAAAACTGCTTAAAAATCCGATACACGAATGCAGAATGACTGCTCTACTCTTTTTAGTAGAAAAATTTAAGAAAGAAAAAAACGAAGAAGCAAAAGCTGAAATCTATAAGTTTTACATTACCAACTATCCGTACATCAACAATTGGGATTTAGTCGATTTGTCGGCACCAATCATCGTTGGTGGTTTTCTGCTCAATCGTCCAAAAGACGACCTCTACATTTTTGCCAAAAGTACCAACTTGTGGCTACAACGCATCGCCATTGTCAGTACGCTGACTTTTATCCGCAACGGACAATTCGATGACACATTGTCTATTGCTGAATTGCTACTGCACCATCGGCACGATTTGATACACAAAGCAGTAGGCTGGATGCTCCGCGAAGTCGGTAAACGCGATTTCAACTGCGAATATGCCTTTTTTACACAAAACGGTCGCTACAAAACTATGCCACGCACTATGCTCAGGTATGCGATTGAAAAATTTCCCGAAGAGATGCGAAAAAACTTTCTTATTGGGAAAATTTAAGATTATTCGTTGAAAAAATCCACCAACACGCGACGATAAGAGTTGAAAATTTTTGATTTAGAAACAAAACCGACATATTTACCACTATCATCCACTACCGGTAAATTCCACGCTCCCGTTTTTTCAAATATCTCCATCACTTTCTCCATCGGCATATTCACATTGATTTTCGCTTTAGGAAAAATCATCAATTTTTTCACCGTAAAACGGTTGTACAGCTCCGGACGGAACATAATGTTACGAACTTCGTCCAACGGCATAACACCCTGAAGGACACCGGTTTTTCTATCAACCACAGGAAAAATATTTCTATTTGAACGAGAAATAACTTTTACCAATTCGCCCAAAGACATTTCGGGATAAACTACTTCCAAATCATTTTCTATAACATTATCCATTGTGAGAAGCGTCAGTACAGCCTTATCCTTGTGATGCGTCAATAATTTGCCCTTTTGCGCCAAACGCATCGCATAAAGGCTGTGAGGTTCAAACACAATGATAGTCAGGTACGAAATAACTGACGTAATAATAAGCGTCATCAATAAATCGTAACCGCCCGTCAATTCGGCAATTAGAAAAGTGCCTGTCAGAGGCGCATGCATCACACCTGACATTAAACCAGCCATGCCTGCAAATGCAAAATTTTTGCTCGGAATATCAAATCCTAACCAATTCATACCCTCCGATACCACAAATCCCGTAATGCAACCCACAAATAAGCTCGGTGCAAAAATACCGCCCGTTCCTCCGGCACCGTTAGTTGCCGCCGATGCGAATATTTTGAAAAAGACTATCATACTGAAATACAGAATGACAACCCATAAATTATGACGAAAATTATACAAAAATGTATGATGGAACAATACATCGGAATTTCCCATTAACAAAGCAGAGATAGTGTCGTAACCTTCACCGTATAGCGGAGGAAAGAAAAAAATCAGAATGCTCAACATAATACCGCCAACGACTATCTTCTGGTAAGGTTTTTTCAAACGTTTAAAAAATCCTTCTAACTTATTCATGCCTCTGGTGAAATAGAGCGAAACGAGACCGCATATCACACCTAATATTATAATAAACGGAATACGCTCCAGAGAGAAGAGTTCATACAAATCGAAACGAAACATGGCATCGCTGCCCATTAGGAAATAGGAAAAAGCCGTCGCCGTAACCGACGAAATCAATAATGGTGCAATGGAAGTCATAGTCAAATCCAGCAACAAAACCTCCAATGTAAAGGCAACGCCGGCAATAGGAGCTTTAAAAATACCACCAATGGCACCTGCCGCACCACAGCCCACTAACAACATTAATGTCTTTTGATCGAGTTTGAATGCGCGCCCCAAATTCGAACCAATAGCCGAACCCGTTAGCACAATGGGTGCCTCGGCACCAACCGACCCTCCGAAGCCAATGGTAATGGCACTCGCCACTATTGACGACCAAACATTATGCAGTTTTATTATGGCTTTTCGTTGGGAAATGGCATAAAGAATTTTTGTTACGCCATGACTAATGTCGTCCCTAACGATGTAACGAACAAACAGACTTGCCAGCGTAATACCTAAAGCGGGCAAAGCCAAATACCAATAATTTACATCTTCGGCTTCAAATACAAAAGTTACACCACGCTGAATAAGATGGATGAGCGACTTCAAGATAAATGCGGCGAAAGAAGCAGCAATACCTACTACAAAACTCAAAATAAGGACAAAATGCCGTTCCTTAATGTGCTTTTCACGCCAATCCAATAACCGCAAAAATTTATCCATTATCCGTTTTTAAGAATTATAGATGCGCAAAGGTAGTAAAAATAGAATTAGTATTAAAATAAAAAGGTTACTTCGAGTAACCTTTTTATGCAAATTATATGTTTACAAAATTAATTAGAAATATTTGTAACGTAAATCTTCAATATTAGCTGCTTTTTTCAAAACATCCATACCAAGATACGGCAACATGTAATGAGCTCTTGTCAAATCAGATACCTCGGCTTCTTTATCAAACGGCTGGTCGGATACAACTTTATTGAACACATTAAACACATAAACGCCCATAACGCCTTTTACCGGTTGCGAAAGTTGTCCCTGATTTGCCATCGAAGCTAATGCAAATAATTCGGGTTCGCGACCAACAGAGCCTGCATAGGGCGTGTTAAAAGTAATTCCGCGCAACGTATCTACCGTATATCCGGCAGCAACATCGGCAACAAAATCAGCTATCTGTTTTCCGCTCATCTCCTGTTTAATAGCTTCTGCCTTTTTATCTCTACGGATTTCGTTAAGCAAAAAGTCTTTCACACTTTCCAAATCTCTGTAGCCTTTTTCATTTGCTCCGGTAATTGCCGCAACAATAATTTTATCGTCGCATTCAAAAATATCAGATACGGTGTTGACTTCGTTCTTAAATGCCCAACGCACAATTTGGCGCGAGTTTTTCAAATTGGCAACACGTGTCTGATTGATATCTAAACTACTTATGGGACGGCAAGATAAGCCTTGTTCCAAAGCACTTTTTTCCAACTTTTCGGGTGTGTTGTTTTCGTAAGCAAACTGTTTGGCTCGTTGAAAAATTTTAGCTTGGGTAGCTGAACTCGGCACCACTTTGCGTTCTAAAATAGCCAATTTTACTTTTGGCGTTTCGGCTGCACGTTCCATCACCTGAAGTATCTGAATGCCATACGAGCCTTTCATTTGGAACACTTCATTAACACTTGCTTTCATGACTTTTTCAGCCATCTCATTTTCAAGGTCGGCTTCTTTTACCCAACCAATTTCGCCACCTTTAGTGGCTGTTTGGGACATTTTGGAATATGTTTGTGCCATTACGGCAAAATCTGCTCCTTCTTTAATTGCTTTTTCAATACTGTCAGCCAACAATTGCGTTTTTTCTTCAGTATCTTGTTGTACCAAAATATGGCGCAATTTTACAGAGTCGGGAAGCATAATGCCCGTTTCTACAATGCGTGCCATTTTGTAGGTGTTGTTAACAAACAGCGGTCCCATGCAATCATCTTTTTTACCGGAAAAAGCAAAATCACGAAAATCGGCATCTACCGCATCTTTTGAAAGATTTTCACCTTTATAGGTAACGTCCGAATTGGCATTAGTAAGACTACCAATTTCCGTTGTAGTTTCAAATTGGGGTTTCAGTTCGTTAATCCATTGTTCCGCATTAGCAAAATCTTCATCTGACGGCTCAATGTAAAAAATAACATATTTCAAATCGCGCGAAGCTTCTTGTTTAAATTGCTCTTTCTTTTTGTTGTAAAGAGCTTTCAATTCTCTGTTGGAAGCTGTATATACCGAATCGGGCAGTGTTAAATACGGTTTTGTGGCATACACAAAATCTACTGTCGTTTTTTGATTGTTATACGAATTTTTTGCATCCAACGAGTTAACTACCAAAAGATTATAAAGCAACTTGCCATACTTAGCTTCCAAACGTCCCATTCTCACTTGGTCTTCCCAAAATTTCCAATAGGATTTCAATTGATTAAGTTGCTCTAATGAGATATTAGGATTGGGATGGTCGCTGTCAATCATTTCCCTGAATTGGGCTACTAAAGCAGGGTCAAAAGAATTGGTTTCGGGATTGAAAAACATACGGCGACTGGAAATCATCATATCAATGTTTTTACCCATAATCAAATCGTACAATTCTGCTTCGCTCACCGTCATGTTGATAGCTTCCGTTTCGCGCATCAAAATATTGTCACGCACTGTCATTTCCCAAACTGACTGGTGAATTTGGTCGGTAATTCTATCGTCGATAGCTGCCTCACCAATTTCCATTTTGTACACTTCCGTCATTTGATCGATAGCCTCCATATACGATCTAATCTTTACGTTTTTACCGTTTATTTTGGCGACGTTGGCACTCGATTCGCTAAAAAATGCTGCACTAGAGTTTACCAAGTCTCCTACAATGAAAGCTAAAAGAGCTAAACCTACAACAACTAAAAGTAATACACCTTGTTGTCTAATTTTACCTAATGTTGCCATTTTTATTTTAATTATAATATATGAATAATACTGTTAAATTCTTCCCAAAAATTAGGCTACGAATTTACAAAAAAATACAATACCAAAACAACTTTTTTTCATTTTTTTGGAAAATCCTATCATTTAAGGCAATAGCTGCCTTTTATAACGATAATTTTACCAAATCTATACGACTATTCCGCGCTTTAATTATCCTGAAAGTGTAATTTTCAATACGAATTACATCATTCTGTTGCGGAATTTTTTGATAGTGATACATAATAAAACCGGCTATGGTAAGATAGTCGTCGGCTTCGGGCAAACGCAAATCAAACTGTTCGTTGATAAAGTCTATTTCCAAGCGTCCCGACAACAGATACTCTTTATCGTTCAGTTTTTTGGCTACATACTCTTTGGTATCATGCTCGTCCTCTATTTCGCCAAAAATTTCTTCCATAATATCTTCCAGCGTAACAATTCCGGCTGTTCCGCCAAATTCATCGACTACTACGGCAATACTTTTTTTATCACGCATAAAAATATCCATTAACTTATTGGCAGCCATCGTTTCGGGAACAATCGGCATTGTGCGTAGATACTCTTGCCATGAAGTCGGATTTCTAAATAAATCGGATGAATGAAAATAACCAATGATATTGTCAATGCTATCCTTGTAAATCAAGATTTTCGATAATCCGGTTTCTACAAAAGTGTTGGTAATTTCTTCAATAGTAGTGTCTGAGTTTAGTGCAATAATTTCGGTACGAGGCACAATGCAATCGCGTAATTTAATCGATGAAAAGTCCAACGCATTCTGAAATATCTTTACCTCATTGTCAATATCCTCATTTTTGTCGGCATTTTCTACTGTTTCACTTACCAAATAGTCCAAATCTACTTTACTGATGGATATATTTTCGTCGTGCAGCCCTACATTAACCTTAAACAGTTTGAGTATCCAAATAGATAAAATAGTTGCCACACGAGCTATCGGATAGAGCAATGCATAACACACAATGAGTAACGGCGAAAAAATCTTCAACCATAAATTCGGATTGAAACGGAAAATTGTTTTAGGTATGAATTCGCCGGTAAACAGCACAAGAATTGTTGCTAAAATGGTTTGTATCAGCGAAACAAGAATTTCATTCGACGTTGCCATACGAATAACAGGACCTAAAACTTCAGCCATTTTTATACCGTAAACAACCAAAGCAATATTGTTTCCTACCAACATAGTAGAGATGTATTGCTGCGGATGCTTGTAAAAAACGTTTAAGAGCGAAGCGGAAAAAACTTTGTTTTTTTTGTCTAATTCAAAACGCAATTTGTTAGACGAAACAAAAGCAATTTCCATTCCCGAAAAGAAGGCGGAAAAAAGTAAAGATATGATAATGATAAGCCAGTTTGCCATAATTAATCTTCTTCTGAATCCACAGGAATAATGCCTTGAGGCTTACGGATGGTATATTTGGTCATTGTTTGATTAGATTCAAATCCCAAACCGACAATCCGTTTATCTTTTTGTGTAATAATTATCAACGAATCCGAATAAATAAGTTCTTTCTGTTGGTCCCAATAAAGTTCTTGTGTTTCAAATTGTTCGCCTTGTAAATTGACAGCTTTTACACTATCATTGAGTACCCACATTTTTTTAACTTCGTAAAACCGTGCGCGTCTGCAATCAATTTGCGCATCAACATCGTAAAACGGGTCAAAACGGTCAAAGTGCAAACCTTCGGGAAAATCCCAATAGGGTTCTGAAGCCCTATCGTACACATACCATTTTGGCGCAGTAATACGGTAACGAGTAATACCCGAATCGGATATCAACGTAGTAATACTATCGACCTTCAAACGTGGCACTTGTGTTCTATCAACTACTACTTCGTCCGTTACATTCGGTTTATTTCCGGAGCAAGCTATAAAAAACAGCATAACAATCACTCCAAAAGTGATTGTTACACTATTAATTCTATTACACGTGCATCTACCCAAAATTACAATTTCTGTAATTTAACGGCAAATAGTACATTCGCCTATCCAACCACCGACACAGAACTGTTTTCCTTCGCCTAAATCGGGGTGCATAAATACATCTTCCTTCGACGGGAAATAGCGACTGTAAGAACGGATAAGTTCGTCAGCTTGATTGGCACATTCAGGATCTACCTCTTTTGCTTTTCTGAATTTATCTACTGCCACCCAATAAATCGTGTTACGCAACACAGGGTCATCGTAGATGTTTCGCGAATCGGCATACAGCAAACCTATCAAAATATACGGATTGCCTTGATTGGGGTTATTATCGAGCGAGAGACGTGCATATTCGCGCGATTTTATAGAATTGTTCAATCTTTTATAAATTTGAGCAATTTTGAAAAAATAGTCAGCCTTATCTTTATCATTGGAAGACAGTTTGGCAGCTTCTTCAAAATAAGAGATGGCTTTTGTATAATCTTCATTTTTGTAGTACATTTCGGCACAACCGTTAGCTGTTTCAGCACTCGGTTTTATTTTGTGAGCATACGTAGAAGCCTTGAAGAAAACTTTCGAATCAGTACAGCCTAAACTCTTGAACAGGTTTACTGTAGAAGTAAGATAGTCAAGTTTTGTTTTATTTTTTTCTACTGCCGTTCCATAAACTTTTTCCAAACGACTGCAATCGGCAGCTCCCGAAAGTGCAAAAAGGTTATCCAGTGGAGTATCTATTTCGCCATAGCGATCGGCATTTTTCAAATCAGCATTAGCTGCATTACGTTCAATAATGTCATTGGCAAATACATAATCACTAATGAATGTTGCAGCAAAAGTACTGTCAGCCTTGTACAAATCTTGCGACAACACAACAAACTGTTGCAAAAAGGTCGGCGTAGCATCGTCTTTAAGTTCGGTTACGCACTGTTTCAACCAATTGTACGGAGTTTGTTTGTCGTTCGGTCGATATTGAATATAGTAATAAGCTTTCATACCTAAAATATAAGCCGTCGGAGCCTTTGGGTCATCGCCGAAATATTTGGCTTGATTATCGTGCAACGTCATCAATTTTTCAAATAATGCCTCCTTTTTAGCCGGATCGGATTCATTGTCCATTTGCCATGTTATGATGCGAACGCCATAAGTATAGATGGCTTTCGACATTGACGGGCATGTTTTATAAACAGCTTCCCAAGGAGCCAATGCGTCAGCATAGTTTTTCACTTTGGCTGCTTCATAAAATAGACTTTGATTTAACAGACACTCTTCTAATACTGCCGGATCAGTCGTCTGTTCTACTACCGGTTCTGCAGTTTTTTGTGCAGATTGTTTTTTGGGTTTCCCTCCTGCATGCGCACCAACAGTTACGCATAACAATAGTACTAATAATTTCATTGCTTTCATAATTTTGTTTGTTTTTATTATTTATTTTGAATAATTTTATTGAATTTTCGGTTTAAAGAACCACAATTCGTTTAAGTTCACATTCAATCCTATTTTATAATAATTTTCTTTGAGTAATAACGCTTCACGGTTGTTGATGTAGCCATATTCAAAATTGACATTCAACATGGTTTTAGTCGTCTTCAACGGTAAACCAACACCAAAAGTTATGCCAAAGTCGTGTGTGTTATAGCCTTTAATATTTACATACGATTGCGAATAGTTGGTTCCAAATCGCCAACGAACACGATCGATATATCTGTTACCCAATGGTTTATGTATATATTCCGCACCTAAAGAAAGTTTTGCACGATTTCCCAAACTATCAACTACGCCCATAAACCGCGTCTTTGAAAATTCTTGAAACATAAAATCGACACCCACCGTTAAACGTTTGTCGTAAGTATAGGCAATACCACCCGCATACATATTCGGAAGGTCAAACATTTCTTTTGCACTAACAATAAGTGTATCTACACCCAATGTATTGACGGTTAAATCGCCGGTAAGCTTCGATTGGTGATCGTAAACCAAGCCGACGACAAGGTCGTGTTTTTTGGCAAATGTCTGAAAATATTGAATACCGTAATGGAAATTGAAGCTTCTTACAAACATGGTCGATGTTTGAATAGTGTAATATGCAGGCATTCTTTCAACTAAAAAATGCAATGCCCTATAATGGGATAAATTGCCAAAAAGATAATAAGCAGACACGCCTAACGAAAAATGTTTAAGGAACGATGCCGACAAACCAAAATAAACTTGACTAATACCGCCTTTACCGTTAAAACTCTGTTGGTAAGGCATCTCGGTAGCATCTAAGTTGTTTGGCACAGAAATAGAATCGGTAAATTTGTAATCGTAGCCGATAAAGGAATACGGCACCATGCCGGCACTCAATCCCAACCATTTGGTAACGGGTATTTGAAACGCCAAATATTCCAAATTGCTGGTAAAAGTGGTTTTATTAGTCGTTCCCGACGAAAAATTAGAAAAAAGCCCCGAAACACCAAATTCAAAAATAAAACTTGTGCTGTCAATGCTACTGAATGACGCAGGATTGGCAGGATTGATATGCTGTCGGGTACGCAAAGCATAACCGATACCGCCCATGGCTTGATTGCGTGAAAAGCCCAAATCGTTCAGACGACCGTAGCCAAAACGCGTGTAAGGCGAATTGATGTTGTTTTGGGCAGAAATGTCCAAAGAAAACATAAAAAACGCACTAACAAACGCTATTATATAGAGCCAACCTTTTTTACAAAGAGTCATTATAAATTAAAATTTTATTCAGCCCTATCGGAACTAAATTTGAAACTGCAAAGATGCGATTTTTTATTCTTTTTTCAAAATAAAATGCATAGCCTCCGGTTAAAAAAACAGAAATTTTCGGATAAAGCAACTTGAGTGCCTTAATAAAGCCATCTATTTCGTACACAACACCCCAAAACGCACCGCATTGAAGAGCTGTTTGGGTGGAAGTTCCCAATAGTTGAGCACAGTCGGCAGTCGGCACTTCCGGCAACCTTCCCGTAAACGCATGCATTGCTTTGAGGCGCATTTCTACACCCGGCGTAATATTGCCGCCTTTAAACACACCATCAGCCGAAACAAAATCGTACGTGTTGCATGTTCCCGCATCTATTACCAGCAAATCGGCGGCTGGTTTCATACTCATTGCTCCAACAGCAGCGGCAATGCGGTCAAGTCCCAAAGTATTAGGCGTTTCGTACTCCAACTTTAGCGGCAACGGTGTATCGGCGGTCAGTTCGATAAAATCAGTAGTGCTACGCAAATATTCAGTTATATCCTTATTTTCAATCGCCACAGACGACAAAATGGATTTTTTTATTCCGTATTTTTTCACTAAAACGTCGATTTGCGCCAAAACAGCCTGCTCACAAATCATCATTTCAAGCATTGTATCTTGTTCAAATACAGCGAGTTTTACAGAACTATTTCCTATATCGATCGTCAGGTTTTTCATTATCGCATAAAGAATTACAAAGATAGTGATAATTACTGAATAATAAATGCTTAAAAATAAGAATTTACGCCTTTTGATAATTATTTTTTTTATAACTTTGTAGCTTTGAAATAAATCATTATATTAACATATTTCTCACCATTTTATTTTTTTATTATGCAAATAAAAATTATTAATTCGTCAAAACACCCATTGCCTGCCTACGCTACCGAATTGTCAGCCGGCATGGATTTGCGAGCCAATATTTCCGAACCAATTGTACTAAAACCGCTTGAACGCCGTTTAATTCCAACGGGTATTTTCATTGCATTGCCCAAAGGTTTTGAAGCTCAAATTCGTCCACGTAGCGGTTTGGCTCTTAAAAAAGGCATCACCGTTCTAAACACACCGGGCACTATTGATGCCGATTACCGTGGTGAAATATGCGCCATTATTGTCAATCTTTCGGCTGACGATTTTGTGATAGAAGACGGTGAACGCATCTGCCAAATGGTCATTACACGCCACGAAACTGCTGAATGGATAGAAGTGGACACATTGGACAAAACCGAACGTGGTGAAGGCGGATTCGGTCATACCGGCAAAAAATAGACCTAAATGAACGTAAAAAAATTTTGTTGCATCGGATTGATTTTAATTACCATTGGAGCTATACAAGCCGAACCAATAGATTCTTTATTTGCCGTACGCGTAGCAGCCGAACAATTGACCGACACCACTACACAACAACGGTTCGACTATCATTTTTATCAGGGTTTGAACTATCTGAAAAACAACAAATTAGATTCCGCATACACCTGTTTCAACACTTGCTGTTCCCTAAAACCGACGGAAGCGGAACCCTATTTTCAAATTTGTAAAATTCATCAGATCAGTAGTCATCAAGATTCAGCTATAACCTATTTGAACAAAGCCATTAAATTGGACAAAAGCAATCTTTATTATAAAGAGATTGCCGCCGCTTACAAAATTGCCAAGCACAACTACAAAGATGCAGCAAAAGATTTTGAAAAATTATTGGAAAAAGACCCTGACAACGAAACTTACATCTATCGTTTAATAGACCTCTATCGCGTGCTGAAAAAGCCTAAAATGGAGATAGCCATGTTCGACAGATTGGAGCGTCTGAAAGGTGTTTCGGAAGAATTGTCGCTTTCAAAAATCGATATTCTCATCAACCAAAAGCAAAACAAAAAAGTGATAGAAGAGTTTAACAAACTTTGTCGAAAATTCCCATACGAACGGCGTTATCCGGTGCTGCTCGGCGATTTTTATCTGTTGATAGGAAAACACAACGAAGGAGTGGCTTGCTACACTAATGCGCTGGCGAAAGATTCCACAAACGGCTATGCCAAAATTTCGCTTTACCAATATTACGACAAAACGGGCGACCAAGTAAAAGCAGACTATTACTTAGCGTCAGGATTGCTTGACGGCAGTATCGACCTCTCACTCAAATTGGATTATTTTAAAAAACATATCGCCAACCTCATTAGCGAAGGCAAAAATGCCGAAGCGGAAGAGTTTTTTGGAAAAATGCTTCAAATCCATCCTAACGAATTGGAAATCTACAAGTTTTATCTCTCATTTCTGCTTCACGAAAAACGTTACACGGAAGTTATTAACAACCTAAAAACAATGTTGGCTATCGAACCCGAAGATGAAGACACATGGCTAGACCTTCTCTCCGTCGAAACCGAATTTGAGCCGGAAGCTGTGCCTGCTACGCTGCAAACCGCTTTAAGCTATTTCCCAAAAAATCTGAATTTAATTCAGTTCCAAATCAATTACCATGTCGCAAAAAGAAACTACTCAGAAGCTAAACGACTGTGCGACAACGCTATAGAAATAGCAAAAGAGAGAAAAGACAACATGAGACAAGGCGTTTTGCTGGCAACCAAAGGCGAAATATATGCCAAAGAAGATTCGTTAGCCATGTCGTGCGCTTACTACGAACAGGCGTTGGTTTTTTTGCCCAACTATTCTCTATTGCTGAACAACTATGCTTACCAATTGGCTTTATGCGACACCAACCTGCGACAAGCCGAACAGATGAGCAGCAAAGCAGTAAAAGCGGAACCCAAAAACGCCGCATATTTAGACACATACGCATGGGTACTGTTTATGCGCGGCGAATACCAATCTGCAAAATTCTACATCGAACAGGCGTTGGAATATGCTAACGACCCGATTATGCTGGAACACTACGGCGACATTCTTTTTAAATTAGGAAAAATCGACGAAGCCTTAGATCAATGGCAAAAAGCGGCAGCAGCCGGCAACGCTTCGGATTTGTTGCTGCAAAAAATTGAAAAACAGACATATATCCCCGATATCAAAAAAAATGATTTATGAAAAAAATCCATCTGAAAAGACTAATCTACTGTACTGTTGCAGCAGCGTTTCTTATAAGTTGTAAAAGCAAACAGATTGCCTACCAACCGACAACACCATCGGAAATTGCGGCTGAAACTGCCATTGTGGAAGCAGTACGAAATCAGCCCGACTTCAACACGATGAACATTGCGAAAATGGACATTGGACTAACGTTGAAAAATCGCCAATTCAACCTAAAGGGCAATCTTAAATTACAAAAAGACAGCCTTTTAGTCTTTTCGTTACAGCCATTTTTAGGTATAGAAGCATACCGTGTGGAATTTACGCCAACAAATTTTACACTCATCGACAAAATGAACCGAAAATATACCGAAAATAATTACGATTTCATCCGTTACAAATTTGGCATTCCAATAGATTTTTTTACACTGCAAAGCCTCGTTTCCAACCAATTTTTCAATCTTGGCGATTCACTTAAAACTGACCAATATGTTGTGCAAGCCAATAGCGACACCCTTTTTGTAACTATGAACCACACGGATTTTCAACAACAATTTCGCATCGCAGGCAAACGCCAAATAGTAGCAGCCAACGTACTGAAAGAGAACATGGGACTATATACAAAATATGCAAATCACACTAAGCAAGGTAGTGTGTTTTTTCCGCAACAAGCCGAAATACAACTGACATGGAAAGATGAAATTGTGTCGCTATTTCTCACTATCAATAAAATAATATTCAATCAACCATTATATTTCCCGACATTTGATTCGGAGAGGTATCAAAAAGTTTCATTTTCAAATATTTTACCTTAAAATTATTCACGATGCAACGTTTTTTCTGTTTTAGCTTACTCGTCTTACTATGTTCATCGCTCTGTTTCGGTCAATCGATAAAAGAATTGGAACGCCGCAAAAAACAGGCAATGGAGCAGTTGGCACTTACCAACAAACTGTTAGAAGAGACAAAAAAATCAAAGCAAAGTAGCGTTAACAAAATCAACATTCTCAAGCGCAACATTCGCGAACGTCAGGCTTACATTAACAGTTTGTCGATAGAGATTGACACCATCGAAAAGAACATTACCGGCGTGCGCACCGAAAAAACGGCTCTGGAAAAAAAGCTAAACACCGTTAAACAAGAATATACCGAACTTATACGTGCGACCAACATACGCCGCAAACACTTTTCGCCTATCCTGTTTGTCTTTTCCGCTTCCAATTTTTCCGAAGCCTTCAGACGGTTCCGTTATCTACAAGAATTTAGTAATTATAGAAAGAAACAAGTGGCTGAAATGCAAAACCTTACAGCACAATTGGCTGCAAAGGAACAAGACCTTATTACTAACCTGTCCGCCAAAGAGCAGGTAATGAATAGTAAGACCAAAGAAACCAAAAAATTGCAAACCGACCAAGCCAAGGAAAACAAAATGTACGCATCGCTCAAGCAAAAAGAGCAGAAACTGAAAAAAGACCAAAAGGCACAACAAAAAAGAGCTAACGAACTCAATGCGCGCATCCAAAAATTGATAGCCGAAGAGATTAAAAAAGAAGAGGAACGCGCACGCCAAAAAGCTTCACAGGAAGGAAAACAAGAGACTGCACCTCAATACGTTATGAGCAAAGAAGAACAGCTTATTGCAGGCAATTTTGAAAAAAATAAAGGCAAACTGCCGCTACCGGTAGAGAAAGGTTTTGTTAGCGGAAATTTCGGCATACAGCCCCATCCCGTTCTATCGCACGTAACTACCAACAATAAAGGCATTTACATACAAACGCCATCGGGTTCCGATGCACGCGCCATTTTCGAAGGCGTGGTTACACAGCGTTTTATGGTTCCGGGCAGCAATAGCGCAGTTATTGTAAAACACGGCATTTACCGCTCTGTTTACACCAATCTTACCGAAATTTACGTGAAAGAGGGCGACAAACTGAGCACTAAACAAAAAATAGGAAAAATCTTTACCGACACAGAAAACGAAAACAAAACGGAACTCTATTTGATGATTTATAAAAACACCTCCATCGAAAATCCTGAATTGTGGTTAGCTTTATAATTTCAAGGTTATCAACTTGCCTTATAACATATTGTTGTCTAAAACAAATATCCCGTATTGATATAAAGGCTGCCTGTTCCATCTTGTTTATTAAACGGATAGGCATAATCGACTGCAATAATAAAATTGCGATTGATGATAATGCGTAAACCGCCACCTGCCGCCATATGCAAGCCATCTATTTTTGAAGTATCAATGTAATAATTATATTCCTGAATCTTTTTTTCGTCTGTTATATCGCCACGGTAACTCAAATCATAACCACGCGTTACTATAGCACCATCAAAGAAAGCATTCAATCCTAATGTTATATTTTGATTCCAAAGAATAAATTTGACAAACTTCCAACGAAGTTCCGTATTAAAAAAGAAAGCGTCCAACCCAAGCACACGGTCGCGATTAATACCACGCACAGTACGATAACCACCCACTCCATCACGGTCATACTCACGTCCAATAGTACTGAAAGTAGGCATAACATAATAAGGCAGATAATTACCAAAGGCTCCCTGATAATTAAGACGATATGCAAATGTCAAATGATTTTTCACGATAGGGACATAATGCCTAAAAACAGCCATATAACGATAGTAAGGATGCGATGTTCCTAAAAATTTTGGAGCCACAGTAATATTTGCTTCTGCCCAGATACCGCGTGAAGGATCAGCCTCAAAATCGCGGGTATCCCACATCAAACCTGCACGCAAAGCACTGGTAAAACCTCCTTCTCCCTCATCTTTAGGAATAATACCCCAATCCTGATATTTCTCAAAAAGTGTCTGACCATAAAACATTTCTACGCTGTCTTTCCCTTTATTGATGCTCGTTTGATTAATAGACCGAATGCCCGTATAACTAAAATAATAACTGCCTTGCCAAAACAATTTATTATCCCAAATATTACCGACAAAATCGGCCTTAAATGAGGCCAATAGACGTTCTACGCGATAAAAAGCCGTCATATACTGTGGTTGAATGCCTGTTTTATCCTTCTGCTTTTTCCAATAAGTAACATTATCAACATCAAAAAAAGACTGATAACCATTATAACCGTAAAAATCCATCGCTTTATCGTACATACAGGTGGCAGCCAGCGACATACGGGTATTGGGAATCAAATGTTTGGTATCGTAAGTCAAATAATACTGCTGCGTACCTTTAGTGTAGGCCGAAGCCTCTATATACCACTGTTGACGCGGATGCGGATAGTGCGAACCATCTCCATAGTCATACAAATTAAGCAACGCACCATATTGAAATCCTTTGTCTTGATCATAAGCCACCACAGGGAGCGGACCAAATGAAATTCCTTTTTTTATAACCGTTGTATCCTTTTTTGCAAAAAGCCCTTTTTTAGCTTTCTTTTTCACTGTTGCTGTATCTTTTTTCTCTGTTACAATCTCATGAAAACCGGCATCTTTAATTTTAGTTGTATCCACTTTATGATTTTCGTACCATATACTATCCATACGTTCTTGCATGGTTTCGTAAACTACCGCCGGTTGATTTTGAGCCATCAACAAAAACGGAACAACTAATCCCCCAATCAGTATTAATAATTTATTTATCATCATTTTTGTAGTGTTAAATAAAATGAATTCAATTGTATAATGAGATTCCTTAACTTCTTATTTCTCAACGATTTGATTTTCGATAGCAGAATGCGTGTACTATGCAAATAATCGTGTAAAAAACTATGTGCCGGCACAGCCAACACTGTAATCACTACCGACCACCACCAATTGACACACAATCCAACTACCAAGATAATTGTGATCAACCAAAATGGTGCCATTATCGCAGTAACAGCAAAACGGATGGTATTATTAAATTCCACATCTTTCATTTTAGCGCACAAATAATTGTACATCAGCGTAACAGGAGATGTTATGACGGCCGAAAAAACAAAATACGGGAACAACAATATCAACAGTATCATACTTTCCGCCAATCCAAATTTGGAAAAATCAGGATTCCTCACCACTTCTTCACTTATTTTCAAACGTTTACGTTCCTCTGCAAAATAGTTGGCTTTGTCTAACATTTCAGAAACTTCTGCGGTATTTGTACTGCAACATTCCACAATTTTACGGGAAGCTTCCAAACGATTCTTCAACAAATAATCTGAACAACCCATAAGACGACACTGTTCTCGATTTAATAAAGTTGTCAATTCCAAGACTGCTTCATATCTGTCATCAACAGGAATATATAAAATCAATTGCTTCATTGCCTCCGCCAATTCTTGCCTGAGCAAATTGATAAGTTCCGGTTTGCCCAAATCGGAGTGTGCACGTACAATATCCGTAACACACAGAGGCTTACCTATTTGTAAAAGCACTGTGGAACGAAAACGAAAATAATCGCCATACTCAATACCCATAGGAACAATATAAACCGGTTTTTCTGAACCCATCGACTCGTCAGCCTGCAAAGCAATACGAAAAATACCTTTTACCAAAGGTAATAAGCTGTGTTTTGCACGTTGTGTTCCTTCTGCCATAATGCAAAACGCAAGACCGGATTTTAACGCGACCACAGCACGTTCCATAATCTCTGCATCACGTTTCAAGCTGCTTATTCCATCACGCATACGCGCAATCGGCATCATTTTTATAAAATTCAGCATTTTAGCAAGCAAGGGCTTACGAAACATATCCGCGCGTGCAACATATACAATCGGAGGGACGCTGATTTGAGATACAGCCAAGGCATCCATTAAGGCATTAGTATGATTGGGGGCAAAAATTACCGCACCATCTTTAGGAACATTCTCTAAGCCTACAATTTCTACCCGACTATATGCCAATTTGAAACGACTATCCGCATAAGCACGAATAAGCGTATAAAAGAATTCATTTAAAGATTTCATCAGTACAAATGACAACGATTAGTTTACAATTGTTTTTTTGACCACACAGAAGCTATGGTCAAACCTGAAACGATGTGCCAAACGCCCCACCATGCAGTAACAAACAGCA
>Ga0255347_1002728_pt1 | contig 24312 bp, 25 predicted proteins | sample wastewater_treat_2_FD_192479 | JGI IMG/M metagenome (GOLD analysis project Ga0255347, IMG submission 192479) | Wastewater microbial communities from Lulu Island WWTP, Vancouver, Canada - plant24 | ecosystem: Engineered > WWTP > Wastewater > Unclassified | place: Canada: Vancouver, British...
TTGGTTCTCTTCTAGTATAGAGTATCGTTCTGTTCAAGAAGGAGAGATTACAGAAGGGTACGAACCAATACGAGGAATTGTATCTATAGAAAGAACTAGTCAACAACAATCTCCTGTTGTGACAGTAAGTTCTTTCTTTAACTAATTAATTATTTAAATTTTAACTATTAAAATATGGATGAAACAAAGAAAACACAGGAGAATGTAGAACAAGCTCCTGTTGTTCAAGAAGAGAAAAAATCAAAAACTCTTCTTTATGTCATTATTGGAATCTTTGTATTCCTTCTTGTCCTTGGTGCCGTTGGATTCTTTGTAATAAAAGTATTGCTAAAACAAGGGGTCTCTCTGTTAAACAAGGAGGGAGAAAAATTGATAGAGCAAGCAGACAAATTTATAGATACCTCCGAAGAAGAAGATGAGGACGAAGACTTTTCCTACAGTAAAAGTACGGAAAAAACAGTTGATGGAGATTTAGAGAAAAAAGAGTTAATTACTGATAAATTTCCTACAGATATCCCTTTACCGGGAGGTCTTGTTACCGCTTCTTCGTATGATGAGTTCGACATAGAGGCTAAGATAGATATTGATAGTACAATTGATGAAATCATAGAATGGTATGAGAAAGCTTTAGTAGAGAAAGGGTGGGAAATTACATCAAAATCTTCTGAGGATTTTGAAGGATGGGAGACAGGATCTATAGATTTTGCTAAAGTAGCAGAGGAGAGAAAGGGTTCTGTAAGTTTAGACAGAAATCCTTATGTAAAGGTCACAACAATACGAGTAAGAGAAAGGCTTTATTAGATTTTAAGTCTTAAAGGAGAAGAAATAATCTTCTAACAACTCTTGTCTTCTCGTAACAACGTGTGTTACAATATTCAGACATTGCTGATGTAGCTCAGTTGGTAGAGCATTCCCTTCGTAAGGGACAGGTCGATGGTTCGAAGCCATCCATCAGCTATTACTAAAACAATGAGAACACCTAAATATACAATTACAAACTTACTACTTAAGTACATTGTTAAATATGAGATATCCATTTCAGAATTTAAGCATAGGCAACTGCCTGAAAAGTACCAGTTCTTCTTAGAAGAAAAACTGGGAGCAGAAGATATACAAAGCTTAGGAGCAATGGTTGGCAATCCCATTGGGTACAATCAATCACTTCTCATTCAAAGAGGACAAGAGATGCCATCTCAGAAAAAAACTTTTAGGCTTTTCACTAACTTTAGGAATGTCAAAGATTTTGTTAAGTCATATGACAATACTAATTCCCTTAAACCTTCGTTAGATTTAGCTTTTCATATTAACAAATTAGCTTTCAAGGGGATTGTAGATGATTGGGATTTAGGGAAATTAAGAGATTTATCTAAAAAACCAAATGAAATATACGATACTTGGTACAAAGTAAGAGACTATTATCCTAAAATCGACATGCAGAATCATTTCAATGAGTTGTTTGACTGGATAGTATTAGGAACAGATAGTAATCACAAACTAGTTAAAATGGGAATACTACTGTATGAATTCATAGATAAAGCACCCTTTTTAACAGGAAATCAAATTACAGCCATAATTATGCTAGAGATGCTTACAAAAAAATATGGATATAATCCTGAAAATATTATTCCTTTTTTTAAGAGTATAGAAAATATTAACGATGATCTTCTAGCAGCGTTCAAGCTATCAAAAAGCAAAATGGACTTAACAACATTTCTAGAAGCCCTACTCTACACTCTTTCCCTTTCCGCTATTGAGACAAATAGGGAATTTAAAGAAACATATGATGTTAAAGTAAGGAAGAGAGGATCGCTGGAACTTCATCTAAACCAAAGACAGATAAAGCTACTAGATTACTTAGCGGTAAACAGTAAGATTAGCAGAAGTAAGTATACAAAAATGATGGGTGTCTCCTTTATGACCTCGTATAGGGATTTGCAAGATATGGTAGAGAAAAAATATATTAAACAGAAGGGTCGAGGAAGAGGTACCTTTTACATCTTAACAAAGGAGATGACTCCTAAAGATGAGGAATTGATATAATAAAACTTAATTGATAATATTACATGATGCCTAAAAACAAACCATCCAAAATCTATACAGAGAAATACGATCTAATCGTAGGACTTGAAATACATATACAGACAAACACTCAATCAAAAATGTTTTGTACTTGTCCTGCTAAATACTTCCAGAAAGAGCCAAATACTCAGGTGTGTCCTGTTTGTTTAGGTTTGCCAGACGCTCCTTTACCTCTGGTTAATAAAAGAGCGATAGAGCTCTGTATCTTAATGGGTCTTGGGACAAATTGTAACATTGAAAACGAAATACACTTTTACAGAAAGCATTACTCCTACCCTGACCTAGCCAAAGGTTATCAGATAAGCCAGTATAACAATCCCTTGTGTTCTAATGGGTATGTGGAAACGGTAGATGGAGTCAGAATAGACATAGAAAGAATACACCCAGAAGAAGATGTAGCAAAGTCCACACACCATACAGAAAAAAGTTCTGGGAAATCATATTTTTTAATTGATTACAACAAGTCTAGTGTACCATTAATAGAAATAGTGACTAAGCCTTGTATCCGAACTCCTAAGGATGCTAAAGATTTTGCAACAGAAGTGAGAAAAATTGCTAGATATTTGAATATCTCTGAGGGGGATATGGAGAAAGGACAGATGAGATGTGAGCCAAACATCTCTGTACAGGAGAAAGGGAAGTGGGAATACAAAGACGGTAAGATAGTTCCAAAAGGGAATTACAAATTAAATCCCAAAATAGAGGTAAAAAATATTGGTTCAATTACAGCAGTTGAAAAATCTATAATATACGAAAGAGAGAGATTGATTAAATGTATAGAAGAGGGGGAAGAAATAATACAGCAAACAAGAGGTTGGGACGCTGATAGAAATATAACTGTATTTCAAAGAAGTAAGGAAGATGCGGAGGATTACAATTATACACCCGATCCTGATATTCCCATTATAGAGGTTAGTAGTACAGATATTGAAAGGATATCAGAAGAGTTAATAGAGCTCTCAAATGAAAAGATTAAGAGATATATTAAAGATTGGGACATATCCAAATACGCTGCTGAGGTTATCTCTTCTACAAAAGAAAATGCGTACTATTTTGAAAAATTACAAAAACAGCTTAGTAAAGAGTTAAGCGAGAAAGAGGCTGCATTAGAAGCTTCTAACTGGTTAATGGGAACTATCTTTGCTATTGGAAACTTAAACATTGATATTGCTGATTTAACTCTTTTAATCTTAGCTTTTAAGAATGGGATTATTACTAAAAATAAAGGAGAAGAGATATTAAAAGATTCACTAGAGAATGGGAAGGATATTAAAAAAGAATTAGAGAAGATAAAAGAAGAGAAGGAGAATGTTACTGACAATTTAGTAGAAATAGTAAAAGACACTATAAAGAACAATAGTAAAGCAGTTAATGACTATATGGGAGGGAAAGAATCGACATTAGGATTTTTGGTAGGACAGGTTATGCAAAATACAAAAGGTACTGCAAACCCCAATGATGTTAGAGAGACATTAATTAATGAATTAAAGAAATGAATAAAAAAACTACCTTAGACAAGCTTAGAAAAGACGTTCCTAAAAAGGGTTTAACTCAGAAAGAGGTATTAGATAGTACTGAGTATACAGAAGGAGAATTTGTAAAAATTTATAGCGAACTAGAGAGTGGATTTGAGGACAGTTAGAATATATCCCTTTTAACAAAGTAAGAAGAAATTATATTCACTTCTAAGATAATCCCTACCCTATTATTAATAGCTAATATTTAGTAAAATAGTGCTTGTGTTAAGCCGAAGTGGTGGAACTGGCAGACACGCATGCCTTAGGAGCATGTGGGAGGATATCCCGTGGAGGTTCGAGTCCTCTCTTCGGCAGATATATACTTAATTAAGGAAAAAGATGTTTAAAAGAATTATAAAACCCTTTCAGGAGGTACTTTTAGAAAGAAAACTATGCGTAGGTTGTACGTCCCCTTTAGAAAAATGTAGGAAAATAGGAGATCTTTCAGAAAACAGAAAAATGTTAGAGTGTAAATGTAAAAGAAGATTTGTCTTTGATAAGGAGTCAAATCTATATCAAAGAGCTACATTTGCTGAAGAACAACAAATCTTAAGAGATATTGAGAAGGGTAAATAGCTTCACAAAGAGAGCTTATTATAGTAAAATCTTCTCGTTGTGCCGCTATCGTCTAACGGTTAGGACAACAGGTTTTCAACCTGTAAACCGGGGTTCGATTCCCCGTAGCGGTATTGACTTTTGAGATAATACTAAAATAATTGCATATTCCATAATTTTCTACTATCCTTATTATCAGACTCTATAATATTTTTTGATAAACATATGTACGAGATACCATCTGAAAAAGAATTAGACAGTAAAGAAAAAATTGCTTCAGCGTTTTCCTCTGTAGGACAATTTATACTATCCTTTTTAGAGACAGTGGTTGTTGCACTTGTAATATCCATTGTGCTTTACATCTTTATAATGACACCTCACGAGGTCGTTGGGAACTCAATGCATCCTACATACAAAAATGGAGAGTATCTAATGGCAAACAAGGTAACATACAGATTTAAGAGTCCACAAAGAGGTGATGTCATTATATTTAAATACTCTAGTACACAAGACTTTATAAAGAGAATAATTGGTTTACCAGGAGATACTGTAATGTTAAAAGATGGTCAACTATATATTAACGATCAGCTTTTAGAGGAATCAGCCTATCTTGATGATTCTGTATATACAAATGGTGGTGATTTCCTTAAAGAGGGAGAGTCAAAAAAGGTTCCAGAGGGAGAATACTTTGTTTGCGGTGACAACAGGCCACATAGCTCAGATTCCAGGACATTTGGTCCAATTGCCCTAGATGATATCAAAGGAAAAGCATGGATTGTGTACTTTCCTTTTCCTGATTTTAGGATTGTTCACCACCAAGAGTATCAGTTTCTGTAGATATCTTTTGTGAAACATGATAGAGTAGAAATATGCAAATTTTTGTAATAGCAAATCAAAAAGGAGGCGTAGGTAAAACCACTACTGCAATGAACCTCAGTGCTGCCTTGGCAATGACTGGCCTGAGAGTACTGGCTGTCGATATGGACCCTCAATCAAACCTCTCTTCGGGACTAGGTTTCACCCAACAGTTTGACAAACATAGCTGGGACACTTCCAATGAAGCTCCATACAAGAACATATACGATGTATTAATAGAGGATGAACCAATTTCCTCTGTATTTGTCACTACTTCTACAAAAAATCTTTTTTTAGTCCCCTCTCATCTTTCTCTGGCTGGTGCAGAAATAGAGATGGTCAATATGCTCTCTAGAGAATCGTTACTTAAAAAAGCCCTAAGTAAAGCTAGTGATGATTTCGATTGTGCTTTGATAGATTGCCCTCCCTCTCTTGGCCTTTTAACAATTAATGCACTAACTGCTGGAGATCGTATCCTCATCCCAATTCAATGTGAGTATTTTGCCCTAGAGGGAATAGGCCAATTAATTGAAACAACCAAATTAATTAAAGGAATAAACTCTAAACTTTCCATAGGTGGAGTCATATTAACTATGTATGATAGCAGGACCAAACTCTCTGAGAATGTTGTCAGAGACGTAAAAGAGTTTTTTAAAGATACTGCATTTAGTACAGTTGTTCCTAGAAATGTAAGGCTTTCAGAGGCTCCTTCATATGGAAAAACTATATTTGAATATGATGATAAATCTACAGGTGCCCTAGCCTACAAGAAATTGGCAAAAGAATTTATTGATAAATTTAAACTTTAAATTAACACATTAAGAATATGAATAACTCACCTAGATTAGGAAAAGGATTAGCGGCCTTAATAGATGCTAATGAGATAGATAACTCTGCTAGCGCCTATGACCCTAGTTTTGATATAAATCGCATAGAGCCTAACCCTTATCAACCAAGAATGCATATTGATCCAGAAGAGCTAATAGAGATAGCCGATTCTATTAGAGAGAAGGGAATAATACAACCATTAATTATTACCAGTGCAGAAACAGATGGTAAATACTTTTTAATAGCAGGAGAGAGAAGATTAAGGGCTGCACAGTTAGCTGGGTTGAGCAAAATACCTGTTGTTATAAAAGATAGCTCTCCGCAAGAGATGCTAGAGCTTGCATTGATTGAGAACCTACAAAGAAAGGACTTAAACCCATTAGAAGAAGCGAATGCTTTTAAACAAATGACTGATGAGTTTGGTATTTCACAAGACCAGATAGCAAAAAAGGTTGGGTTAAGTAGAGTCGCCGTTACAAACAAGATAAGGTTACTCCATTTGCCAAAAGAAGTAAAAGAAGATGTATTAAATGAGAAATTAAGTGAAGGACATGCTAGAGCGTTACTTGGGATTAAGGATGAAACTTCCCTTATAGCTGCAGCTGATTTAGTAGTTAAAAGAGAAATGAGTGTGAGAGAAACAGAGGCATTAGTTCGTAAAATGAATTACGGTAGAGGAACATCTACCAAAACTTGGAAGAAAAGTGATAAAGAAACTGAAAGATACTCTAACTTACTAAGTAAAAGATTAGGATTTACGGCCAGTGTGGTAAAGATGTCAAAAGGTGGAAAAGTCGTCATCAGATACAATACACAAGATGAGCTACAAGAATTAGTTAACAAAATTATCTAGGAATTAGAAACCTCTTGTCTTAGTTTTTCATAAACCAATACTGCGGCTGATGCTCCGACATTTAGAGAACCAACACCTTCCCTCATTGGGATTGATATGGAAGAATCTGTTCTTTCTAAGATACCTGCTGAGATTCCTACATCTTCTGCTCCCAAGACAAAAGCTAGCGGTCCTCTTAGGTCTTTTTCGTAGTAATGTTCTCCCTGCATGTGAACAGCATATGTTTTAATATCGTTTTCTTTTAATATTTTAAGGGCAGCAAAAAGATTCATTTCTACAAGAGGAATTCTTTCTGCAGCTCCCATACTAATTCTTAAAGTTTCGTTAGAGATTAGATTCTTCTTTTGAGGATTAACTATAACACCGTTAACACCCCCTCCAAATGCCGTTCTCATTATAGCTGCAATATTTTGGGTGTATTTAAGATTATCTAAGATTAAAAAGAAAGGTTGTTTTTTTTCAGAATATATTTTTTCTAGAAGCTCCTCTAAATCCCACATATTGTCAGAATACATATATCCTATGATACTTTCCGATGATGATGTTCTTAATCTTCTGTTAATTTCTCTTCTTGAAACCTTGCGAATTGGAATCTTTCTTTTAATTGCAATCTCTACTATCTCTTTTGTTTTGGGATCTTTGAAGGCATTTGATACTAAAAAGATATTCTCAAACTCTCTTCCTTCTTTAAGTAGCTCTAAAAGAGCATTCTTGCTCTCTATCTGTATGAATTTAGGCTTGGACATACTATTTTGATTCTACCACATCTATGTAAAATTTCCCTCTTTTAAACCCAGACATCCTTCTAAATTTAACAACCCCATCTAATTTAGCGTGAATAGAGTAATTTTTTGACATATATGTATTATTTCCAGGATGATACACTGTTCCATTTTGTCTAACAATAATATTGCCTGCTTTTACATTTTCTCCAGCGTATTTTTTAATTCCTAATCTTTTTCCTGCAACTGTACCAAAGTTTGTTGATGTCGCTGCTGCCGCAACTTTTGCCATGTTTTGCCTCTATTAATTTAAGTTATACTAGGTTCTATGTAGTATAAAAATGTTCCTTGTGATAATACTATTTTTTCGGCTCCACTTCAAGTCTCTGTTTGGGGAATATTTGCTATTTAGCAGCTCCCATCTTTTACTTGCTATTTCCCTTATCCCTATTGTTTCCCAACCTTTGTCTGTTTTGTAGGAGGGTATTACTAAAACCATGTTTATGCCTCTAACCCCTATTCTTTCATCTAATGTTTCAAAAAGGGAAAGATACAAATCTTTTACTTCTTTAAGAAGTTGTTGTGCATACTCTTGAGAAAGAGTTCTCTTTTGAGGAGGTCCCATAAAGGGCTCACATACTACTGCAGAAATACTTGTGTTCTTGAGCTTTTTTACTATCTCTTTATCAGGGTTTTTTACATCAAATTTAAAGATATCATAAACAATATTTCCCATATATCCCTTTTCATTTAACCATAAGATGTTTTCTTGAGAATACTCTAGTGCATCATCATCGATGTCTGATCCTAGAAAATCATACCCTAAAACAGCACTCTCCATCAGTACTGTCCCTGAACCGCAGAAAGGATCCCATACTATACCTTTATCCACAGAAGCATAATTAATCATCATTCTGGCAAGCTTAGGGGGCAATACACCCATTTTAATATCAGAGTATGGTCTATCCATGTCTCTCTCTACATACCCCTCTAAATCTTGAATAGAGAGGGATTTTGCATAGAGCTCCTCTTTGCCATTTTTTAGTATTAGTAATTCAAACCCTTTCTTTAAAACATCATTATTTATTATCTGTGCAGCATTTAATTGTACTGTACCTTTAGAAGGGATAAGAAACCTCGAAGATATCCCATGTTCTCTCAGTCCTCTCTTTATCTCATTTGAAAGCTTCTTGATATATCTTAAATCACCTTTATCTGCATTACCAAGAACACTTACTCCAAACGTAATTTTTTCCTTTAAGACAAACTCATCTAAAAATGTATCTAGATTATCAATAATTTGACCAAATCTAACAAAACCACCCATTCTGTTAAAAATTTTTATCAAAATATTTTCAGGAATATCTTTTCCCTTTATGAGTAAGATCTCTTCGGAATACCTGTGAATACTGTCCGTATTGAGATGATAGGTATTAAACATAGCTACAAGCTCAGCATACGAAAGGTCTGGAAATGTTCCTGCTTGGAAAAAATATTGTTTGGACATTTTTATGCTATCTTTTTTACAATTACTCTTGTAATTTCTGGTCTAAAACCGTATCTCTTTCTATATCTTGCTTTAGCTTTGTATTTAAGACCATCTATTTTTTCTCCTTTCTTCTGAGAAGTAATTTCTAAAGTAACTTTTGCTCCTTCTACATATGGGGTTCCTATCTTAGTATCTTTTCCATCATGTATTAGCAAAACTTCTTCTATAGTGATCTTGTCTCCTTTATTACCTTTTAATTTGCCTACCTCATACTGATCTCCTTCAGATACTTTTAACTGACCTCCAGATATCTTTATAACTGCAAATTTTGCTTTCTTTTTGTTTGTTTCCATCGCAAGAGATTTTAGTTTAATATTGTTAAAAAGTCAAACAAAAGACTTAGTTTTCGAAGAATTCCACTATTTCTTTACTCCTGTCACCTCTAATCCTCTTTACATAATTGAGTATGTTTTGTACTAAACCAAATGAGATGAAGGTCATAATTCCACTGCTACCCCCGGCACTCATTAAGGGAAGTGCTATGCCTGTAGCTGGAACTGTACCTGTGTTTGTACCTATGTTAATAAAGATTTCAAAGAGTAATTTAATTCCTATTCCCACCGCAATAAGGGAATAGAGTTGGTCTTGTGAACTAGCCATACCGATTGAGAAGCAGAATACTATTAAAAAAGCATAGAGTCCCATAAGGAAGAGACTGCCTACCAATCCTGATTCCTCAGCGTAGGATGCAAAGATAAAGTCTGTTTGATGTTCTGGTAAGAACTGTCTTTTACTTTGTGTCCCATTTCCAAAACCTTTTCCAAAAAATCTCCCAGAGCCAATAGCTATTCTTGATTGATTTACATTAAACCCAAGATCTTGCTCTGTTTCCGATGGGTTCAAAAAAGCCTCTATTCTGTCTTTTTGATATTTTTGTAATAATCCTTTGTTCCAGAAAAAAGAAGATGAGAGTCCAAGAAGAAGAGAAAGGGTTATCGATACCATTAAAATACCTTTCCAAGTAACTCTTGAGTAAAGAGAGAAAACTGTTAATACTAGTGCAGGTATTATTAAGAGATACCACATTGGATTCCCTGTTATTGCGTTAAGCAAAAAAGACCCAGAAATACATCCTGCTACAAGAAGAATGATTGTATTTCTTACAGGGTTACTTAAACCTAGAAATGCAACAAGAAACCATATGATAATGACTAAAAATGCCATACTTGCATCTGGTTCTAAATAGATTAAAATCGCAAGGGGTAGAGTAAGGAGAAAAGATATTAAAAATAACACCCATTCATTAAGTTTCTCTTTTTTAGACAGTACTGTGGCAGTAATCAGGACAACCGCTACTTTTGCTATTTCTGAGGGCTGTACCTGAATCCCCCCTATAACTAACCACCTTTTTACATTATTTATAGTAGGGGCAAAGAAAAGAGTAATTAAGAGGAGAATGAGAACAAATAGGTATATGGATAGTATTACTTGCCAATGTTTTAGATAACTAATATCAAAGAAGGTTATTATTGCATAGAAAATAATCCCTATTAGTATGAAGAGAACCTGTTTGTATACTATATCTAAATCACCAAAGCCTCCTCCTGGTAATACCGTAGTCGAAAGAAGAGATGTTATTCCAATAGTTGAAATTAGCAATAGAGGGAGTAATATTTTCCAATCAAAGCTAAGCCTTTTTCTTGGTCTGAGTTGTTGAAAAGACATATGAGGTTATACCATTAGTAAAGATTACTTACCACCTTTTTTCCTCATGAATGCTGGCACATCTAAAGGATCATCTCCCATATCCTCTGGTAATGTTCTTGTAATTTCTTCCTCTTTCTCCTCTACTTCATTTATAGCTTCAAAGGATGGTAGCTCTTCCTCTTCTTTGTTATCTAGTACTGTAGGTAGCTCCTCCTCCTTTTCTATTACTTGATCTATTTTCTCTTCCATATCAAATCCAAAATTTCTAACAGATGATAACCCTCCATCCTCTTGCTGTCTCTTTGTAAAGACTTGTTTACTTTCATCAAATCCGGTAGCTACTATTGTTATTGAAATCTCATCTCCTGCCTCTGGATCTATCTGTGCTCCAAATTTAATATTAGCAGAAGGATCAACGGCTTCTTTAATTAACTCTGAGACTAAACTAATCTCAGGTAAGGTTAGGTCTGAACCAACAACATTGTACAAGACTCCTGTAGCTCCTTCTATGGACATATCCAGAAGTGGACTTGTTGTAGCAAGTCTAGCAGCTTCTTCTGCTCGGTTTTCACCACTTGCTCTACCAATACCCATAAGAGCAGTTCCTGCATTTTCCATAACAGACTTAGCATCATTAAAGTCCGCATTAATATATCCTGTTTCACTAATTAAATTAGAAATACTATTAACAGCCTCTGCTAAAACGGAGTCTACTTTTTTCATTGCATCTATAAAAGAAAGCTGCTCACTCTCATCTACTATTTCTAAGAGTCTTTGATTTGGAACTATTATTAATGTGTCCACTTTGTCTCTAAGTGCATTAATGCCCTCTTCTGCTACCTCTTTTCTTTTGTTTCCTTCAAAATCGAAAGGTTTGGTCACAACAGCAACTGTTAGAGCGCCCATGTTTCTTGCAACACCAGCAACTATTGGTGCCGCCCCTGTTCCAGTTCCACCTCCCATTCCAGCTGTAATGAAAACCATATTAGCACCCTCAAGATACTCCTGTATTTGGTCTATACTTTCTTCAGCAGCTTGTGCCCCTAACTCAAAGTTTCCTCCTACACCTAATCCTTGAGTTAGTTCTTCTCCTAGTTGAAGTGTTACTGGAGCTTGAGATATCTTAAGAGCTTGAGCATCTGTATTGAAGGCCATAAATTCAACTCCGTTAATATCATAATCTGTTATCATCGTATTAATAGCATTACAACCACCTCCACCTACTCCCACCACCTTGATTTTGCTAATAGGGTCTACATTTGTTGTGACTAACATATCTACTTTACTGTTAAATTAATTACTAGGGCAGTAAAGATTTAAACCAATCTACAATCTTACTAAAGAAACCAGAAACATCTGCTTTCCCTTTATCTCCTCCAGAAGATATCTCAACATCATCATCAAGAGCGTGCTTTATCAAGCCTTGTACTGTAGAGTATGAGGGATCAGAAATCTCCTCTATCATTCCAGTAAGTCCAGAAGGATACCCTACTCTGGCTGCTACTCCAAATACACTTTGTGTTAGTTTGGTTAAATCCTTAAGTTGGCTTGTCCCTCCTGTCAGTACAATACCTGCAGGCATAGCAATCTCATATCCTGCTTTTGTAACATGATCATTTGCAAGTTCAAAAATCTCCTCGCATCTTGCCTCTATTATCTTTTGCAACATCTCCTTAGAAACTTTTTTGTCTATATCAATAATAGAAAGATCTATGTCCTCACCCCTCTCTTTCTTCTCTTTTGGTTCATCTTTCTTTCTTAAAAGTGCAGGTGTTGAATCTAGATTCTTAACCTTAGATTCAGGAGATTTATTGTCTAAGAGATCGCTCAGACTCACTTTGATTTTTTCTGCTTCCTCTAAGGAAGCTTGCAGACCAATAGCAATATCACTAGTTATACTATTTCCCCCTAAAGGAATACTGCCGCTATATATGATAGAACCCTCTTGAAAAATACATATAGTAGTAGTACCAGCCCCTATATCTAACATTGTGACTCCTAGTTCTTTCTCGGTATCAGTCAACACTGCTAAGGATGAAGCCCACCCTGTGAATATAACGTCGTATACATTTGACCCTATTTGGTCTATACATTTCTTAATGTTTTGCCAGTAGGAGTTGGGTGCTGTTATTATATGTGTCTCCACTTCTAGTCTACCTCCACTCATCCCTATTGGGTATTTAATTCCTCCTTGATTATCTACTACAAATTCTCTCGGGATTATATGGATAGGATTAAGGTTATCTGGAAGAGATAAGGTTCTTGCATTCTCAATTGCTCTATATGTATCGTCTATTGTTATTTCCGACCCTGCAACTGCTATAACTCCTTTATTGTTTAGACTTGTAACCTGCTCTCCGTTTATAGATACATATACATCTGAAACTGTAACTCCTGCCATTCTTTCAGCAGCTGTAACACTCTCTGAAATTGCACTAGTTGCATTATCTATATTAACAACTACTCCTTTCTTTATCCCTTTACTTGGATGAGAACACACTCCTATCACTGTGGGTTGCTGATTATCTTCAACTGATGTTATCACAGTTGTAATTTTAGAAGACCCCACGTCAATTGCTGTTATTATTTTGCGTGCCATATTTGTTTAGAGGCAGTAAATTAACTTTAAATTTATTATATACAAAAATTCCAATTAAACAAGTTCTATTTAATAATATAATCAAAAATAGGAAGTTTGGCAAGACATACCTACTCCCTCATAGCTGGTCTCTCAAATCGCAAGTCTAAACTTCCAAACTCTAACGAATCATTCTTTATCTTTCCAATAACAATTAGGAACCTTTTAAGCTGAGTTGGTATATCATCTGATGTAGAAAATGTAAAAACCCTGTCACTCTCATCATATATTTTTAAAACTGCATTTTCTAAGTTAATCCTAACTATTTTGTAATTAAATGTCTCCACTGTCTCGACTACCTGGTTAATATCCTCCATTAGAAGTAATCTCCTTTTCCCATTTTCCAAAACAGAAATTTCCATATCTTCTGAGAAGAAGTAGATTAGGGTATTCTCTCTTGCATAATTTAAACAGAGTTCTTCTCCTCCTTCAGTATCATCTTCCAAGATTTCTTCCAAAACAAACCCTTCAGAAGAGAGAAGGAAACACAGATTGGAACTAAGCTCAGCTACATACTTAGGTTGGTGTATTTCTACAAACAAAACAATCTTGTTTGGTAAAACCTTTTCAATTCGGATACTCTTTAATAGTGTAATATCTGAATACATGCTTTCTTGAAACTCTCTTGGTGAAAAAAGAAAGTAGTTAGAAGACTCTAGATGCTCTTTAAAATACTCCTCTATTTCTTCTACTACAGATCTTTCTATGTCTTTACCTTTTATGTTAACAATCTCATACCTATTGATATTCCAAAGTCCAAAGAGTAATGACAGAGAAAAAATTAAGAAGAAAGAAAACAGGAAAATATTCTCCTTTATTAAAACAACTGGCTTGAATCTCATCATCTTTTCTTTCAAAAAACTTTTTGGTTTCTTTTCTACTTCAGTATTCATAGTGATGTATAGATATTAGCATTGAAAGAGTAGAATGGAAATATGATTTACTTTACTATTTCTTTTTTGATAGTATACTTCTATTATGATATCTCAATTACTACACGATTTGGCTGTATGGTTAGGAGGATTTGGATACTGGGGAGTATTTATAGCATGCTTTGGTATTTTCCCTGCTGAAATAGTAATTGCAGCATTGGCTGCATTAAAACCAAATAATTTAATAGAAATATCGTTGGTAGCTGCCTTAGGAGAAGTTGCTGGGGCTGTTTTCCCGTTTTTAGTAGGCTCTTACTTCTACAAAAAAGATATTCTTAGTTTCTTAGAAAAAAGAGGAAAATTAATTAATGTTTCGAAAGATTCTTACCAGAAAGGATATAGCTCTTTTAAGAAAAACGGAGTCATCTATCTGTTTTTTGCCAGATTCATACCTTGGATTAGAGTAGCTGCAACCTTGGTGGCAGGTTATGTTAGATACAACTTTGTAGTATTTTCTATTACTGTATTTGTACCTACCTTTATTTACGCTTATGGTTTTGCATATATGGGATCCAAGATTGGTTTTGATTGGGAGAGGATTAGTAATGCTATTAATACAGTTAATAATAGTTTGATTTTGATGACTTTAGTTATTATTGGTATTATTTTGTATTTAAACAGGAAGAGGGTTAAGAAATGGGTTAAGAGAGTTTTTAAAGGGAAAGAGGAGAAGAAGTAATTAAGAGTAGGGTTTTTCTACTTTCCCCACCATTAGAGTTGATAAATGATTAAAGATATTCTGGAGCGAGAGACGGGAGTCGAACCCGCGACCTACACATTGGCAATGTGTCGTTCTAGCCAACTGAACTACTCTCGCGTGTGCCAAGACCCAGATTTGAACTGGGGACCCCCTGTTCTTCAGACAGATGCTCTACCAGCTGAGCTATCTTGGCGTAGGTATAGTAAAATAATATCAGAAATAGCAATCCTATTCAACCAATATCTTTTCTATTTCCTTTTTAAATTCCTCTTTACTGTTCATATTTATTAAGTTCTTCGCAACTTCCATATAGTCCCACTTTTTGTTTTCAAACCTGTCTAGTGCTTTCTTAAAATCTTCTACCTCCCAATCATCAAAAAATATTCCTGTAATATTTTCCTTAATTAATTCTACACTTCCTCCTCCTTTGTATGCTAACACAGGAGTACCACAACTCAAGGCTTCTACACAAAAAATTCCGTAATCCTCTATACCTGCAACAACAAAACCTTTTGCATTTGATATTAACTCCCACTTTTCTTTTTCAGAAACCCAGTCTAGTATTTCAATATTTTTAAACTTACAATACTTCTTTTTAAGGCCCTTTCTCATTGATCCTGTCCCCATTATTTTGATATTAAACCCTATCTCACTAGCACACTTCAAAAGAAAATCTCCTCTCTTGTTTGGTTCAAATGGAGCTCCTGCAAGATAATAGTTTTCTCTTTTGGCTTGCACCTTTCCTCTGTATATATTAACAGGAGGATATATTACCTTATCAACTTTTCTATCCCAATATTTTTCTACTCTCTTTGCAGTAAAGTTAGAATTACTTATGAGGATTCTACCTCTCTGTGCTGCTACTACATCCCACATTCTACTGAAGACTAGAAGAAAACGTACAGCTACTCTTTTTAAAAATCCAAACTTTACAACATCAAAATACAAAGATTGTAAATCCCAAATATATCTCATTGGTGAATTTATATACAATACATGTTTGCTGTTAGGGGGAGTTATGACACCATGTGAGACAGAAGAGGTGTTCGATATTATTAAATCGTATTCTGAAAGATCAAATTGCTCCACTGCCATAGGCCAAAGGTGGAGTGTATATCTATAAAAATATTTAATAAAAGGCACCTTATTGAGAAAAGAATAGTAGATATTATGCTTCTTCAAGCTTGCAGAGAGGGAATCCTTCTCTCCAAATAGTGCATATATATCCGCTTGAGGAAACACCTCTGCTAGAGCTTCTAGCACCTTGTTTGCACCCGCCATCTTCCACAGAGATTCCGTTATAATTGCAACTTTGTACTTTGTTGTAATCTCCCTATTCATCCCCATACAGTAAAACTGTCCCTTTTCTTCTTCCTGGTCTTTTTGGCTTTGTTAAAACTAACACTCCTCCAAATATTACGAGAATTATACCTGTTATTAAAAGATACTTATCTATTGGAACTGAGGTTGTAGGGATATTGGGATCTATGAGTACGTCTCCTACAGTAAAAGTCGCAGACTCTGGTTTGGCAGTTAATATATTTGTTGGAGGACTCCCATCTTTTAGCATAACAGTATCAAAGGTAACTCCAGTTCCTACATACTCCCACCCTAATTCTGTCTCTCCTTCCTGTAACACATCAAAAGTTAATCTAGCAAATACATCAGGTTTTTCTCCTGTCTTGTAAAGAGTAGATGTTCCTGATTGAGTAAATCCAGTAAGAAGTATTACTCCATTCTCATTGTCTGTTGAGAGTTCATCTACAGGAAACTGATCAAAAAGAGTATTGTTTCTCTCTGCCTTCTTTAACTGAAGAAATTGAGGATCAAAAAGTACTGTAAACTTAGCAAGAGCTATTTCCTCGCCAGAGCTATCTATTAATATATCTACTATGAATCCATTGTTTTTGTTTAGTACTACTCCCCCATTAGGATAAAATGACATTGATGGCTCAGATGCAAAAAGAAATGTACTGCCTAAAAAGAGAAAAGAAAGAGAAAAAAGAATTGTTAATATTTTTTTAGATATTTTCACTGTAATATATAATATATTATCACATTTTATATAACAGGCCTCAAATCTATCCCTGTCATATTAGCTGGTACCTCTAGTCCTAAAAGACCTAATGCCGTTGGCCCAACATCTGCAAGTAGCCCCGATACTTTCGCTTTCTCTCCTGTCCCTACTTTAAGTGTTCTGACAGTGCTTTTCGACTCTATTTCACTCAGCCTAGTAAGTATAGTAAAAGGAACTGGATTACTTGTATGTGCAATATCTATATTTTTACTCTCTCTATCTATCATTGTCTCACAGTTTCCATGATCAGCAGTAATAATAACTGCACCTCCTGCTTTAAGTGTTTCTGTCGCAACCTCCTGTACACACCTATCAACTACCTGATTTGCTTTTACAGTCGCTTTAAAATCTCCTGTATGCCCTATCATGTCAGGATTAGCAAAATTAAGAAGTATAAAATTGTATGGGATTTCAGATATCTCCCTTATCCTTTTTACTACCTCATCCTTAATATCGTATGCCCTCATTTCTGGAGTATCTACATAATCTTCTACTCTTAGAGATGGAATGTTAAAAAAGACTTCTCCTTCATGTGGTTTTTCAATACCACCATTAAAGAAGTATGTTACATGCATAAATTTTTCTGCCTCTGCAATATGAAACTGACTTTTACCTTGGTCTGAAAGATATGAAGACAGAGATTTTCTTACAGGAAGGGGAGGAAATATTACCTTGGCATTTAATCCCTCTTCATAACCGGTCATAGTTACAAAAAACAAATCTTCAGGGTAATTCCTCCTGGTAAAGTGCTTAAACCCCTTCTCAACAAAAGCCTTTGTTAACTGTCTAGCCCTATCTTCTCTAAAGTTCCAAAAAAGAACTGCATCCCCTGATTGAATCTGTCCCACAGGTTTTCCTGAATCATCCACTCTAACCCTTGGAATAAAAAATTGGTCATCTTCTTGATTCTGATATGCTTTCTGTACTATCTTTACAGGATCTTTAAATGTTTCCTCAGAGAGACCAACCAAAGCATCATAGCCCAGTTTAGTCCTCTCCCACCTATTATCTCTATCCATTCCAAAAAATCTCCCCTGTATAGACGCTATTTTACCAATGCCTAGTTGTGATAGTTTTGTCTCTAGCTCCTGAATATAGTGGACTCCCTCCATAGGACTTGTATCTCTACCATCTAACATTACGTGAATTAAAGGATCTATATTTTTAGACTTACAGATGTCTAAAAAGGAGTACAGATGTTTGGTGTGACCATGTACACCTGCCGAACTAAGTATTCCCATAAGGTGAAGTTTTGTATTTCTACGCTGTACGGTTAAAAACATTTCTTCTGTAACAGGGTTTGTATAAAGCTCCTCTCTCCTAATGGCATCATTAATTCTAGGAAGAGACTGATACACTACCTGCCCTGCCCCTAAATTAAGATGTCCGACTTCTGAATTTCCTGGTTCCTCTTCGGGCATTCCAACATAAAGCCCAGCGGCATTTAACAACGTAGATCTACCGTATGTCCATGCTGTATCAAGAAATGGTGTTTGAGCAGCTAACACTGCGTTCCCTTCTGAATCAGGATGAATACCAAACCCATCCATAATTATCAAGGTAACAAATTCCCTTACATCTAAAATATTTTTTACTTGTTCTCCTTCCCTGTTTGGTTGATCTTTCTTAAAAAAATCTATCATTTAAGTGGTAATTAAATCATAACATACATATAATATACTGTATGGATGATTTACGCAAAAAAGATGTAATTGAGCTTAACAAAGAGATAGAAGAGACCGTAAAGGTGCTTAATCTGGATAAAAAAAGAGAAGAATTACTTCTCCTTGAAAAGGAAAGCCTTCAAAGTGACTTCTGGAAGGACAACGAGAAAGCCAAAAAAACCATGAGTGAAATTACTCACCTAAAAGATGAAATAGCTACGGCCCAAACCTTACAAAACGAGATTACTTCCCTTACAGAGCTACTTGATTCTGTAAAGAAAGAAACAGACCAAAATCAATTAATTGAAGAGTATCTCTCTTTAAAAGAGCGATTAGACAAGTTTTCACTAAGAAAATTCCTTTCAGGGAAATACGACAGCCTTAAAGCAATATTGACCATATCTGCAGGACAGGGAGGTACTGAATCAAATGATTGGGTAGAAATGCTCTATCGTATGTACAGTATGTATTTTGACAAAGAGGGGTGGGAGTACACAGTTACAGATTTAAACAAAGGAAGCGAAACTGGAATGACAAATGTAACTATACATATTAACCAACCCTACTCTTTTGGATTACTCAAAAAAGAACATGGTGCACATCGACTAGTTAGAGTTTCACCATACAATGCTCAAGGACTTAGACAAACTACTTTTGCAGGGGTAGAAGTACTACCTCAATTTGAGGATGTAGATGATGAAATAGATATTAACGAAAACGATATTGAGTTCAAAGCTGTTAGAGCAAGTGGTCCTGGAGGACAGAATGTTAACAAAACCTCTTCTGCCGTTCAACTTACTCACATACCTACAGGCATCTCTGTCCATGCTTCTACTTACAAAAGTCAGCTTCAAAACAGAGAAAGTGCCATACAAACTCTTAGAGCAAAACTATGGAGGATTAAAGAAGAAAAACAACTTAAAAAGATAAGGGATATTAAAGGTGAATATAAAGTAGCAGGATGGGGCAACCAAATTAGAAACTACATACTTCATCCTTACAAACTTGTAAAAGATTTAAGAACCGAAGTAGAGTCAAACGATCCCAAGAGTGTACTTGATGGAAATATAGATAAATTCCTTGAAGCTCAAGTAAGAATAGAGTAATATATTTAAGTACTAAACTGTTTAAAACTGCCAATGCTGTTTTTTGACAAAGTAACCAAGAAATACAACGACGACATTACTGCCTTAGAGGATGTGCTCTTTAGTATAGAGAGAGGTGAATTTTCTTTTCTAGTTGGTCCCTCAGGTGCAGGTAAAACAACACTGCTTAGATTATTAATAAGGGAAGAGCTCCCCTCCTCTGGAAGTATATTCTTTGATGACATTGAAGTACCCAAACTCCCTCGTAAACTCCTTCCTACATACAGACAGAGATTAGGTGTTGTATTTCAAGACATTAAATTACTTCCAAGTAAAACTTTGGAGGAAAATATTGCTTTTGCACTAGAAATCTTAGGCAAAGACGATAAAGAAATTAAAGAAACTACTGACTATCTCTTAGAGTTAGTTAAATTACAAGACAGAAGAAAACTTTTCCCAGAACAACTCTCTGGAGGAGAACAACAGAGAGGTGCTATAGCAAGAGCATTAGCAAACTCTCCTGATTTACTTGTAGCAGACGAACCTACTGGAAACTTAGACCCTGATAGCGGCTTAGCAGTTCTAAATATATTAAAAGATATCAACAAAGCAGGAACTACTGTTTTAGTCATTAGCCATGATAGAGATATTGTTAATCAAATGAAAACAAGAGTTATTAGAATGATTGGTGGCAAGATAGTTTCAGACACAAAAGGAGACTACGATTCTGTAGGAGAACCTCAAACACCTTCTAAGAGAAATGTAGTAAAAACTGAACAAAAAGAAGAAAAAGATAGCAAGGAAAAGAAAGAGAAGAAGAAACCTAAAAAGAAAGAACAAGATGTACATGAGAGTTTAAAAGGTTTAAACAAAAAAGTATTAGAGAAACTACTTACTGCCGAAATAAAGGATATGGATTTAGTTCTTAACCTTACAGAAAGTGATTTAGAAAACTTAAAACTTACTAAAGGAGAAAGAAAATCCTTAGAGAAGTTTGTAAAGCAATATTTAAATAAATTAGAGAAATAATATGCCAAAAACAGATAAAATTCTTAATACAGCTAAAAAGAATATAAAGAGAAATAAATGGTTGTCTCTTTCTACAATATTTGTAACTACTATTGTTCTTGCAATATCCTCTCTCTTTATCAGTGTAGCTATCTTTGCTCAGAAAGGAGTTAAGTACTATGAGAAAAGAGCTCAGGTTATAATGTTTTTTAAAAGAGATGCACCTGAAGATAGGATATTGGCTACTAAAGAAAAGATATATAATGCAGACCTAATAGAAGAGATTGTATATGTGTCACAAGAAGAGGCTCTCTTAATATATCAAAGAGACTTTGCTGATAACCCTGATCTCCTTGCAACTGTTACTGCTGATTCACTACCACCTAGTTTGGAGATACGTGCAAAAGATATAGATTCTTTGATAGAAATTATTGAAGTAGTGAATACAGAGAAAGAAACGAATGCTTACATTGATGACATTTTGTACTTTAGAGATGTTGTTGATAATTTAAGAACTCTTTCTAGAATAATAAGTATAGGTTCCATAGCATTAATCTCTACCCTATTAATAATTACATTCTCTCTCATAAGAATAACTATTGGTTTTAATATTAATGCACATAGAGATGAGATTCAGATTATGCATTTAGTTGGTAGTACTGATAAGTTCATAAAACTTCCTTTCATTCTAGAGGGTCTCTTCTATGGAATGGTTGGTGGTTTTCTAACAGCCACTTTTATAATAATCCCTTGGTATGCTTTAATTTACTATACTCAAAATACAGATTTTTCTTTTTGGATTAATCAATTACTGTTAGATTTTAACTTTGATTTTCTAATATCAATAAATATTACCTTTATACTAATTTACTACTTAGTACATATGTTACTGGGAGGATTGCTAGGTATTGTTAGTAGTCTTAGTGCAGTTAGGAGATATTTAGGAGATAAGTAAGTATGAATAGAAATAGGATTGTTACAATTTTATTAGTAATATTTTCCTTCTTTTCTTTTTTGTTTCTATTTAATTATTCTAAAGAAGATATATTTGCACAGACTAGTTGTCCTAGTAATATAGATCCTGATTCTATAGAGTGTTTGGATTATTTAACAGAACAGCTTGGTAGCCTTGAAAAAAAGCAAGTTACCATACAAAAACAAATAGCTAATGAAGAGTACCAACAGCTTTCTTTACAAGAGAAAATAAACTATACGAATAATCAAATATCCCAAACAGAAAATGAAATTAAAATCTTAGAAGTCGAGATTGCAGCACTTAATATCGAAATTAAACTATTAGAGGAAGCAATCGCGGAAATGGAAGATAATGTATCGTTACTATCACAGGAAATCACTCTTCTTAACAACTCTGTTAACAAGAGAATAACAGAGTCCTACAAATACTCTTATGTAGGTCCATTTGAATTGTTTCTAGATGTTAAGAATCTTTCTACTGTAATAAGGAAAAGTAAATATTTAATAATAACTAGATCGCAAGACAAGCGATATTTACAGCAATATTCTGAAAAAGTACTTGGGATGAAAGCAGAAGAAAAAGTTTTAGCGGAAAAGAAAAGTGAGTTACAAACTGCAAGAAACAAAATTGATGAGGAAAAGGTTTTATTGGCTGAAAGTAGAAAAAGTCTGTCTGCCCAAAAAATAGAAAGAGAGTCCTTGTTAGCAGAATCAAAAGCTAAGAGACAGGAGTTGCTCGCACTCTTTCAAGCAAACTCCCGAATGATTGATGCCTTGGATCTTGCTATTATTCAATATGTAAACGCACACCCTGACGATTATAAAGATGAGGGATGGGTAACCACTAGTACTGCCATAGGACAAATGGGAAACACAGGGAGTGCATCAACTGGTTCCCATCTTCATGTTGGACTTAATAGCGGGAAAAAATATGATGGTTGGGGACATTACTGGAGCGATGTGAATCTATTAGGTGGTGGATACTTAAAGCAAAACGGAACTATGTATTGGCCTGCGTATGGGTGGGATGCTCCAATTCTTCTCTCTGGATCTGTAAGAATTCCTTTTAATGCAACCTATGTTTTCATGCATCAAACAGAACATCAAGGAAATGCTTTAGATATGGCTCCATACAGAAAATTAGATTGGGGGACAAAGATAGAGGGAGCCGCGGTTTACCCTCTTATGGAAGGAAACCTTATTAAGAGATGGGATGGTAGAGGCGGAAATTGTGCTGAAGTTTATCATAAGAACGGGATGGTCTCTGTTTATCTTCATCTTAAATAACCCCTTCCCTCTTTCCATATATTCTGTTAGACTTAATCTATTAATTTATACATAAAATATACATATGCCTAAGAAGAAGAAAGAAACTGTCTCAAAGAAGATAGAAAAAACAACACCGAAGAAGAAAGAAACTTCTGTTAAAAAAGGAGTTGACTTGAAAAAGGTACCTACAGAAGTCCCTGAGAGTCTAAAACCTGCAGTTAAAATACTCAGTACTGTAATAATGGTAGTAGCTGCACTAGCATTAGTAGATCTCTCTGTCCAATATATTAACAATGATTACAGTGTTGCTGTTGTTAATGGTAGTAGGATAACAAAAAGCCAATGGCATAACAGACTAGCAGCTACATATGGTCCAGGTGTTGCTTCTCAATTGATAGAAGAGAAAATAATAATGTTAGAAGCTAAAAAAGAAGGTGTATCTGTAGGAGATGATGAGATAAAAGAAGAGATTGATAAGATAATAGAGAGTATTGGAGGGGATGAAATGTTTGAGGCTGCATTAAAAGCTAACAATATCACCCTTAAGGATTTAGAAGGTCAAATTAAAATAGATCTTCTTGCTACCAAGATATTAACTCCTACTTTGGAATATGAAGATGAGGATGTTAAAGACTTCTTTGATCAATACAGTGATGTTATTTTCCCTACAGAAACAGCTGCTTTAGAAGATGGAGAGAAACTTGATTTTGATACTTTTAGAGAAGAAACAGAGGAAGTATTCATACAACAAGAGGTACAGATACAGAAATCATCTTGGCTCAGTGAGAAAAAAGCAGAGTACAGTGTTCAAGATAACTCTACTGACAAACCTAAATATGGATTCTTAACAATTACAACCAATATTATTAATAACCTCTTAGAAAACTTAGGAAGTAAGGAGGTAGAAGAGTAAGGATTTTTCTTTAGGAAGATGAAAGGAGGTCTAAGACCTCCTTTTTTTTTAGCTAATACTTTAAGCAGGCTCTACTAAACCGTAATCACCCTGTTCTCTCTTGTATATCATAGTAATCTTGTTTGTTTTCTTGTTCTTAAAGAGAAATTGGTTGTACCCTAACAATTCCATCATCTCTATAGCCTCTCCCTCTTCTAATACTTCTAGATTCTTAATGGTTTTTCTAGTAGCAATATTAGGTACATACTTAGAGTAATCATAATCATCTAATTGATTCTCTACCTCCTCTGTAAGCTCCTCTAGGGCTGCCTCCGCTTCCATAACCTTCCATGGTTCATTCCCTTCCCAATATGCCCTCTTATCTCTATACCTCTTTAATCTCCTCATTAAGGTATCAAGTCCAAAATCAATATTAGCATACATATCTGGACCTCCCTGTTCTACCC
>Ga0255347_1002730_pt1 | contig 24303 bp, 23 predicted proteins | sample wastewater_treat_2_FD_192479 | JGI IMG/M metagenome (GOLD analysis project Ga0255347, IMG submission 192479) | Wastewater microbial communities from Lulu Island WWTP, Vancouver, Canada - plant24 | ecosystem: Engineered > WWTP > Wastewater > Unclassified | place: Canada: Vancouver, British...
ACCGAGAAACACTTCCAGAAGATCGGCGGGTATAAACAGATCTGGATGCTGAAATCGTATCTGGATGAATTGGAGAACGAACAGACCCTTGCAGAAAAACGAAGGGTCGGATAGGCTAAAACAATGGAGCCGCTATGAACCTTCAACTACGGCTGGGACATAATCAAATGAAGATATTATACTTTGTCCTAACACTTCTTCTTGTCGTTGCGATAGTTTACAGGCATGTGGTAAGCCATTCTCGCACCAGAAAAGATAGAATTCTGGAAAGCCGTACCATTTTGACTTTTTTTCAAAATGATGGGAATTTTGCGGCTTACCGTGTGTTAGAAAGAAGACCTTTATCCGTGAGACTATTCTGGAGAATTAATGGGCAAGGCCAAAATGCGGATGTCTCTGCTCCGGTTGTTTCTATGTTCTATGTTTCTGAAATGAAGCGGATCGTTTTAGTGACGTTTCAAGGAGTTTACTTATATGATCCGCACACAGCTCAAAAAGAAGAACTGGACATTGGCCCCAACTGCACTTTTCTGTTATGCACGAGAATTCCTGATGACGCTAATCTCATTTTATTGGGACATCAGTCTGGTGATAAAGTTCTTAAATACATTTGTGTTTACTTAGATTTAATTACAAGAAAATCTCATTTGTTTGAAATAAAGGGGGACGTCAGGGGGACATGTAGAACGGTGAAGGGCGAATATTACGTAAAAACAACAGAATATCTTTATAAGATAACGCCTTCGTTGATAGAACCGTATGAAATCTATAACGACGGCAAGGCCAACCTGTGGCTCGTGGATGGTTGGCAGAACAACGAATTGGTTTTGTGCCAGCGGATGCAAAACCATATGACAACTTTGATTTGGGACGGCGTGGAACTTGAATTTAATCGCTTATTCAGTGCGCTAATCAGCGGAGATTATTTGTGGGTCATCGATAATAATGACGATAATAATAAATTCCATTTGACAGTCTATGATTATTTAGGACATGTTTCCAAGAACTTTCAATTGCGACAACGAGTATCTGGATGTGGAAAAATGCACGAGGGGGGAATATGGGTTTTCTACTCAGACGCCTCAGTGGATGTTTTTGGAAAAGATGGTGAAAGAGTGTCGACCGAATATCTTGATATTAGATTATGACCAAAAGCTTATATGACCGTTCTTGAGATCTGCACATTGTAATGTTTGCTTACAGAATCAAATTTCGCACATTAAGAATTGCTGTTTCAAGAAAAATAGATGTGATTTTTGTCATATGGTCTGTTGGAATTATTATTTTTTATTCTTTTGAATGGCAACCTTTTTGTATTCTGATTGCTAAATCGGTCTGTTTTATATTGGATTATATGGGTGTAAGATCATTCAGTGTTGGCCGTTTTATAATAGCCAATGGCAGTGTCACTGAAGTTGTAAAGTGGTGTACGAATATATTATGGCTATTTGGGATTCTTCCATTTGTCTTTCTTCTACCCAACAAACTGCTTTATAGATTTGGACTCATTTTTGTTCTGTTGACATTGTGGTTTTCGTTGAACTTGTTAAGAATAGTCTTTGCAATATCAATAAATTTGAAAGGATATAGCTGGTTAATATGCCACGACATCCCTTATTTCTCTTTTTATGGGTTACTGTTTTTTATCTTTGCAATTTGGCTAAAAAAAAATATTAGGATAAAAAAGAAGAATGGATTATGTCCCAGCCGTAGTTGAAGGTTTGTGACGGCTCCATTGCTTTAGTCTATCCTGCCTTTCGTTTTTCTGCAAGCGTCTGTTCATTTTCCCGAACCTGCGACCTAGCGGTTAACAGCCATTGTGCTCTACCTCGGTGCCAAACCTGGGCAAAAAGCCGTAAGCCCTTTGCCCCAAAGGATATAACTGTGGATAGAGGGGTCAAGAGCTTTCTTGCGTTCATTGCATTTGTTGCACCCCATTGCACTTATTGCGCGTATTATACCGCTTTTTGAGAGTAACTACTTCCAGGATAAACGAGTCCAGAATGGCTTAATTAGGGTGTATTGCGGACAAGAACTATGCAGAATTGAGGTAGATTTATGGCTGATTTGTGAGCAGGGGGCTTGGTTTGGCTTCCGGACTATAGGAGGTTTGGTTGGCCGCCACAGGGGCCATGCTACTGTAAAGTTGTTTCTGTAAATTGCTGTTAACCGTGTGTGTTCGGGTGGAGGCAAGGAGGCCGAAGGCCGACGAACCGGAACCCGAACACACACACGAAATTTTTGCTTGAATTGGCGGGCCTGTCCCGTTCTCCTGTTAAGGTTTTATCAGAACTTTAGTTAGGAGAAACACGATGACCCGCCAGACAGATGGTAACACAATCGAGACGGTAATGGAACTGTTAATTGAAAACGGCTTTGACGGATTGGCTGATTGTATGCGAATCCTGCTCAATGAAGCCATGAAGATCGAGCGGAATCACGCCCTCGGGGCAGGTCCCTACGAGCGGTCTGACGCCCGCAAGGGCCACGCCAACGGCTACAAGCCCAAGACCGTGGACACCCGCCTCGGACGCCTGACGGTTTTTGAACTGCCCGAATCGCATCAAAAACGCACGAGAACCACCAACATGCTCGAACGCCTGCATGAGGAAATCAACCGACGCACCCGGGTGGCCCGGCTGTTTCCAAACCCAGCGTCCCTGCTGCGGCTGGTTAGCGCCATTGAAATGGAGATCAGCGAAGACTGGATCGCCGGAAAACGGTACCTGACCATGAATGCGGAAAAGGAGAACGTGGACCCTACAGTCAATTCAAACAAAAAGAGAATTTACAGAAAAACTGTTGCTTAATCCGGTAAGCTGGTAAATGTCATCGTAATCATAACTTACAACTGAACTATCCGCCTCTGTTACCGACATCCGGTTGCCTGCGTCGTCATCGTTACTATGTTATAAAAGCAATAAACCTATAAGTATCATAATCACAAGAAGCACATCAATAGTAAGCCACCCCCAAAACTCAAGTCTGGTTTCCGTAATCTCCTTAAGGAATCTGGCATACCATGGTAAGAAAGCAACAAATGCTACTCCTATTCCTATTGTTATCCATAACGGAAATTTTATTTCGAATAGGACATTCGGATGCATATGAAGCCATGCAACAAGAAGCACAGCGGAAAAAGGCAATATACATCCAAGCGCAAGATACCATCTCTTCAATAATTTTTGGTTCATCACATGCCCTCTGCTTACAGACATGCTTTAGCGCATGTGTAGGTACAATGACCTGTTTCACCTATAAATATTACCCATCCTACTCCAGACACCCACTTTGCCGCTGTCTTACATCCAACTTTTATAAGTGCCCAATGTCCTCCTATGAAACCACCTTTAATTATAAATGGTTGAATCATGCATTTACCCAAACATTTGTAGTTAAAGTACTCCCACTTGTCCAGACCAAAATTTAATTAATCTAAGAGGGTATTCTGTAGTATTAGTGTCTTCTTTCTTTTTTGGTTCTTTTTTCTTTCTTGTGAAATCTGTTACATCTGTGGCTTTTGTTGCATTTCTCTTCATACCTGAATCAACTGTTTCCGCGGTGCCAAAGTTCGACCGGCAGAATCTCCGATTCCCTGATACATCTCCCACGGCGTATGATATTCCAGCGACTGGTGCAGGCGAACCTGATTATAAAATTCAAAATAGTCGCCTAAACTGCTGCGGGCCTGATCCACATCACCATAATCCTTCACGTAAACCTCTTCATATTTCACCGTCCGCCACAATCGCTCCACAAAGATATTATCAAATGCCCGGCCCTTGCCATCCATGCTGATCTGAACACCGGCCTTGCGTAAGGTACCGGTGAGGGACTGTCAATAGTCTTTCGCACATTTTCGGATACGCTCTTCGTCTGGTCCTGGTTTCTCTTCCCTTCACCCCTTAAGGGGTGAAAATTTTATCGGTCTATCCGGCCGCTATACTATCCTGGTCTGACAGAGGATAGGGCACCGCTGGGAAGCGACCCGAGCGCCGTCAGAACCTTGGAGCACGGGGCGGTGGTTTTCACCGCCTGGCTCTCCTTCTTTTCCGTGCTTTGAGGCAAAAAGCGGTAAATCCCACCCCACCTCCGGCGGGATGTTTGTACCGGAAGCGCTGCGCTTCAAAGTAAAATTCACCATACCCTATATGATTTTGAAATCAAGGAAATGTTTGGTGATTATCAAACTTTTTTGGCAGGCAGGCGGAGCCGCGGTTTTGGAAAGAATGAAGAGTGAAAAGGGGAATAGTCGAGGAAACGGGTCGGGTTTTTGGGGTTTTGGGTAAAAAATAAGCAGAAAACGGGGGGATGCGGCTTGCCGGAGAGGGTTGGGGCGGAGTATAATAGAGGCAAAATGCTTGCTTTGGAAAGACATCGAAAAAATCAGAGGGGAACTGCTGCCTTTTGAAAACTTAGGGGAAGCAGGGCTAATGTCCAATAATAAGGAGATGAGACCCGTTGGGAACATAGTCAATACAGCCAACCGGTTGACTTTGTTCCTGATAGCGCCGAGCACTTGGCAGAGGCCGCTGAAGAGAGTTTCCGGGTTCCGTCGGGACAACCGCGTTTGCTTCGTTCGTTTTTTCACGGGGCAAGGTTAAAAATATGCTTCGCTCGTTTGATTGTTCGAAAGTCAATAAAATTCAGAGATATAACCGAAAAGAATAATTATGAAAACGAAATACGTTTTATTGTCGGCCAACTTGAGAATTGTTAATGTTCAAATGCCGATAAAGGGGATTGACATCGACAGAAACAGGGATAGGCAGCATAGGGAGCGTGAAAAAATCGCTTATCAGATTAAAGAAGTATGAACGGAATGAGGCACACAAGCAATGCAGTTGATGCAAACAAAACCGTGAATTTTGATTTTGGGGGGCTCGAAAAATGAAAAGAGTGATGTTAGCGGTCTTTCTTGCAGTTATTCCAGCGGCCAGCCGGCCGGCCGCCTCTAATGTTCCGCCTCCTCGTCATGCGGAAAATCTCGGACGGGGTGTGGTTGCGGTGCGTACCGGCAGCAGTCAGGTTTATGTCGGCTGGCGAATGCTGGGGACCGAATGGGGGCAAAACATCGGCTATCACGTTTACCGCGGCGATGTTCGTATCACGTCTTCGCCGATCACGACTTCGACCAATTTTATTGACTCCACGACGGCTAACAGCACCTATCGAGTCAGCGCCGTCATTGACGGAATAGAAGGTCCGCTTTCGGAACCGGCCGAGGTCTGGTCGACGTTTTACAATCTGATTCCGCTTCAGCGTCCTGCCGACGGGGTGACGCCTGCCGGCGAAGTGTACACCTACAGCCCCGGCGATTGCAGCGTCGGGGATCTGACCGGCGACGGGGAATATGAGATTGTTGTCAAGTGGGATCCGTCCAATGCTAAGGACAATGCGCATGCCGGGTATGCGGGTAATGTGTATCTGGATGCGTATAAACTCGACGGGACGTTTCTGTGGCGTATTGATTTGGGACACAATATCCGTGCCGGGGCGCATTACACGCCGTTTATAGTGTATGACCTCGACAGCGACGGGATTGCCGAGGCGGCCTGCAAAACGGCTCCGGGCACCATCGACGGCCAAGGCAATTATGTCCTTTTGCCGGGTGACAACCCGAACGCCGACTATCGCGAAAGTTCGGGGTACATTTTGTCCGGACCGGAATATCTGACGATATTCAACGGGCAGACGGGTGCGGCGATGGCCACGACGCCTTATGTTCCGCCGCGGGGTAATGTCTGCGATTGGGGAGACTGTTACGGCAATCGGGTGGACCGTTTTCTGGCCTGTGCGGCCTATCTGGACGGTGAGCGGCCGAGTCTGGTGATGTGCAGGGGCTATTATACCCGTACGGCCCTGGCCGCTTGGGACTGGCGGGATGGACTATTGACCCAGCGATGGGTATTCGATACCGGCCATTCCGGCGGGTCGTGGTCGGCGTACAGGGGGCAGGGCAACCACAACCTCAGCGTGGCGGATGCTGACGGCGACGGCTTCGATGAGATTATTTACGGCTCCTGCACCATCGATCATGACGGGACGGGTCTGTACACAACCGGCCTTGGACATGGCGACGCCCTGCATGTCTCTGATATGGATCCAGATCGTCCCGGTCTGGAAGTCTGGCAATGCCATGAAAGCGGGGCAGCGGGAGCAACCTTCCGTGATGCCGCCACGGGTGAGGTTATATTTACCCACTACAATGATGGTGATGTCGGCCGGGCATGTGCGGCCCATATTGATTCCCGTTATCTCGGCTATCAACTATGGTCGTATGCCGCCGGCGGGGTCTATACCACCAACAATGTGCAGATCAGCGGCAACCAGCCGGCGATCAATTTCCTGGCTTGGTGGACCGGCGATCTGCAGCGTGAGATTGTAGATGTGGCCGACGGTACCGGCAAGAATCCTAAAATTGACAAGTGGGGCGGCGACGGCGTGTACCGGGTGCTTAGTCTGTACAACTACCCGTTCGCATACGCCACGAATGCGATCAATGGCACCAAAGGCAATCCCTGCCTCAGCGCTGATATTCTTGGTGACTGGCGTGAGGAACTTATCTACAAGACGTCGGACAACGAGCATCTCATTATCTTTACCACGACCACCGTGACGAGCCATCGGTTTTATACGCTCATGCACGACTCGATGTATCGAGCGGCAGTCGCCTGGCAGAATGTCGGATATAATCAGCCGCCGCATCCGAGTTTTTACATTGGAGAAGGCATGGCTCCGCCGCCGACGCCGAATATTCTGCTGGTGGATGCTTCCGACCCCGATGAAACCGAACCGCCCATTCCCAATCCGATGGGATGGCTTCGTAAACCGTATGTAAGCGGCAATGGTTCTATCGCCATGCAGGCAAAGACTGCTCTCGATGTGAACGGAGTTGAATATTACTTTGCCTGTACCTATGGCGGCGGCCGCGACAGCGGCTGGCAGGACCGGCCGGCATACGAAGATACCGGCTTGACCCCAGGTCAGGAATATACCTATACCGTCAAAGCACGTGATAAATCCAACAATCAAAATGAGACGCTTGCATCAGTCCCGGCATCCTGCCACGCAGAGCATATAACCACGGGTGTCGTTTATTGGGATTTTGAGGACGGCATCGAAGGTTTACCGTTATCCAGCATGCCGAAGGGGGGTTCCGAGGATACTATAAGCGGAATCGTAATGCATGGGTTTGATGCGACTTACGGACCATCCTTTTCTTCCAACACACTGACGGGCAGCGGCCTGAGCATTTACTGCAACGGCGGTCAGGACGGCTATGTCACAGATACGGCTTTGAACAGCTGGTCACCGCAGAGGTGGACAATCGAACTGTCCGTTAATTTGCTCGACATTTCCGGATTCAAAACGATGATCGGCCGTGACGGCTCCAGCCAGAATGAACTGGAATCCGATTTCTACTTGCAGAGAAATGGGGCTAACAATAAGTTTCGCATTAATTTCGATACCGTTGGAGGGCAGCGCTGGATTCTGGATGGCGATTATGTGCCGGCAATCAATAAATGGTATCGTTTGGCCGTAACCAGTGATGGTGTCACATTAAAGATGTATCTTGATGACGGCAGCGGTTATAAACAGATTGGTTCTTTGGACATCTCGGCCCAATCCGTTGCGGATAACGCACCGGCAGCGACAAACTTTAACTGGACTTTCGGCCGGGGATGGTATAACGGCCGGTTTGTGGACCATATCAACGGCTGGCTGGACAATATTCGATTCAGCGAAACAGCCCTGACACCGGCTCAGTTTTTGGGTGCTCCGTCTGAATTGACCCCATGGCTGTACGGTGATTTTACAGGCAATCATTTTGTGGATTTGGATGATTTTGCCGTTTTCACGAAGTTGTGGACACGTATTGATTGTCAATTGCTGAGCGATTTCGATACGGACGGCGATTGTATGATCGGTTTATCCGAGTTTTCTGAGATGACCGAGAACTGGATGATGAACAAGTAAAAACAATCACATTGCCGCATCGGATAACTGAGGGTATTCTTAGAGCCTCTAATGCTCTGTTGAAACCCTAAAGATTTTCATACAGGACGTCCGATAAATGAGGCATGAAAACCTCACAAAACAAACGAATTATGACCCAATCGCCGGTCGCATTGGCTCAGATGGCCCTGAAAGTGGCCCAGGATGGGATTGAAACCTATTCGTCCCATTTCTCCCGCAAAGACTTTACACAACCTCAGTTGTTTGCCATTCTGGCCTTAAAACAATTCTTCAGCACCGATTATCGCGGCGTGATCCAGTATCTGCACGACTTTTCCGACTTACGCCAGGCTCTCAAACTCAAACGGCAGATGAAAACCCAATTTGACAAAGAGCTTTATAAACAACGGTCTCAAATCGAGAGCATTTTCTCTCGCCATAAACGGTTAATGGGTTCGGCTCTACGCGGCCGAACCGAGACCTCCCAGAAACGGGAATGCCTCTATCGTGTATTAACGCACAACCTGATGATTCTCAGGTGTGCCTAAAAAGGATTTCAACAGAGCAGTGGTATAACAAAATGAATGAACCAGCAACCGAACAGAGTGCTAAAACAGAGCAAGGCAAGTGATTTCCTGAAAAAGGGCACTGCATGTACTCTACTCGCAGAAAAACCTTTGTGACGAAAAATAATATGGCATACAATGTATGTATATGCAAAACAAGCATCCTACATCCCCCGAACCGCTATGAACTTGTCAAAGAGTGAAAGGCCGGAAATTAGTTCAAGTCTTCAATTTTTCCGCAGCCCAGCGGAATTTGAGAGGCGGCTCTACAATTACACGGACGCCGCCGGCAAGTATTTGGGCATTTTGCATGCAAGCCCTTCCCCCCAAATCTGACGGCATGCTGGATGAAAGTAATGGCGATTACACTTGAGGAAAACCCCTTGCTTTCGCGCCCCGATAACTCCATAATCAATTTATGCAGATACATCCCCAACATCCGGCTTTGCGTCAGTTTCTGGAGCCGTTTCAAAGGGCTTCCCGTCCGGAGCAGAAAAAGATTCTGGACAATATCGAAAAACTTCTGCTTCTTTTAAATCCTCAAAAAGAATATCCGCTTGATTTTATTGTTTTTCGGCTCAGCGGCCGGCGTCTCTATGGCCGCCTTCAGGATGTCCTGATCGGCGGGCGGCAGGTGCTCGATGATTTGCGGGTTTTTGCGGTGCAGCTCAGCCGCAATCTCGAGTTGCCCGCCTTGAAACAGACGGAAACCCTCTATACCGTCTCTCAGCTGGCGGAGCGTTTTTCGGTCTCGGCCAAAACCATACGCCGATGGCAGAAATACGGTCTTTTGGGCAAGCATTATCTCTTTCCCGATGGGCGCAGGCGGCTCGCCTTTCCGGCCTCTGTTGTCGAGCAGTTTGTCTCTTCCTGTTCTGAGCAGCTCGGCAAGGCCGGGCGGTTTTCCCGCTTGACCGAAGAGGAAAAACGAACAGTGATTGATCTGGCCGCCCAACTGCAGCAAGACACTTCCGTCCGCTCCCGGGAGCCCATCCTGCGTGAAGTGGCCCGCCGACTGGGCAGAGCCCGCGAAACGGTTCGCTATATCCTGGCCGAACATGACCGGCTGTATCCTGAAAAAGCCGTCTTTTCCCGTCCGTTCGGCCGTCTGAGTGCCAAAGAGAGGGCGGCTCTTTTGAAACTTTATAAGCAGAAAACCCCGACTCGCCAGCTGATGGAACGTTTCGGCCTCAGTTATAGTTCCGTTCACCGCATTATCAATCAGCAGCGGGCCAAAGAAGTGCTTTCGCTGAAGATTGAATATGTGGACAGCCCTGAGTTTCATACGCCGGAGGCGTTTCAAACCATTTTAGAGCCGTCCGAAACCCTCTTGAAAGATCTTTCTGCGGAGCCGCCTGCCGTCTTAAGCCGTACCGAGGAGACGGCCTTGTTTCGCCGCTATAATTTTCTTAAGTATCTGGCCTTTACGGAGCGGCTTCAGATTCAGAGAAGTCATCCGTCCAGCCGCCGGCTTCAGCGTATCGAACAGTATTTGAATCTGGCTGAACAGACTCAGCACTTCCTGCTCAAGGTGAATATGCCGCTGGTCATTCATGTAGCCGGCAAGCACATTTCTTTCGGGGCTTCTTTGCCGGATTTGGTCGGCGAAGGGAATCTGTCCCTGATGGCCGCTCTCGAGAAGTTTGATTATACCAAGGGGTATCGCTTCAGCACCTATGCCACTCTGGCGATTGCCAAAGATTTTGCCCGTCGGATACCGGCGGAGGCCTCTCGTCCTGATCGGGCCGGCGGCTCTGACTTTTCCCAGATGGCCCAGCCGGCTGCTTCGATGCCGCTGCTTGATTTGGCCGCCGTCGAGCAGGCCCATCAAAGTCTTCGGCAGATTGTGGAACGGGAACTCGACGAGCGCGAACGCTATGTTGTGCTCAATCGCTTTCCGCTGGGGGAAGGTGTGATTCCGCCCAGGCCCAAAACGCTTAAGGAAATCGGGCAGGCCCTCGGTCTCAGCAAAGAGCGGGTCCGGCAGATTGAACTTCAGGCCCTTCAGAAACTTCGGCGAACTCTCAGTCCGGAACAATTTGACTTGCTGACCGGTTAGTCTATACTGCTGGAATCGGATAAAAGAGACAAACGCACAGACAGAATCAGGACAAACCAATGAACAAGATTGGATTTATTGGCGGCGGGAATATGGCAGAGGCCCTGCTGAAAGGCATTTTGGAGGCGGGGCTGTATCATCCTGAACAGATTTGGGTTTCGGATATCTGCATCGAGCGGCTGGATTTTCTCCGCCGGACTTACGGCGTTCGTGCTTCCGGCGATAATCGAGCGGCAGCCGGCAATGTCGGGATACTGATTCTCAGCGTTAAGCCCCAGCAGATGGCTGCCGTGCTCGCCGAGATTGCCACTGCCGTCAAAGACGGTACGATCGTCGTCTCCATTGCCGCCGGCATCCGAACCAGTAAAATCCGGGCCATCCTGCCGAATGTTCAGATTATTCGTGTGATGCCCAACATGGCCGTAATGGCCGCAGCAGGGGCCAGCGCCTTATATAATGCCGGTGCTTCGCAAGAGGCAATGGAGGAAGTCCTCGCTATTTTTAATTCGGTCGGCAAAACCGTTGTGGTTGACCAGGAAGACCTGCTTGATGCTGTTACAGCGGTCAGCGGCTCCGGGCCGGCCTATTTCTTTCTGCTGATGGAGGAGATGCTCAAGGCCGCCGTCTCGCTGGGGCTGACGGGGCAAGTCGCCCGCATCCTTGTTTTGCAGACGGCCAAAGGGGCGGCCCTGCTTGCTGAACAGGCGGCAGCCCACAACGAAACGCCGGATATTTTACGAAAAAAGGTTACCTCCCCCGGCGGTACCACTGCGGCTGCTCTTGAGGTTTTTGAGGCCTATTCCTTTGGTGAGATGGTGCAGGAGGCGCTCGAGGCCGCCGCCCGCCGCTCGAAAGAATTGTCGGTCTGACAAGACCGGTTTACTCGACTATAATGGCTTCAACGGGGCACTCGTCGGCGGCCTGCTGAACAGTTTCTTCGTACATGGGCGGGACGACTTCCGTTAAAACCTCGGCCAGCTGGTCTCCCATCGTAAACACCTCCGGACAGGTATTTACGCACAAACCGCACGCGGTGCAATTGTCTTCTATTCTTACTTTCATGCTAAACTACCTCCGGATTTGCTGGGTCTTGAACCTCCTTATCTGTTGGCTTTCAGTCTGAACAAATATTGTATCAGGAAAAACCGCCGGAAAAAACTGTTTTTTGTGGAAAATTGGGATTTCCTGCTTTATAGTAAGTGCCAGGCCCCCCAAGGGCCGGTGGGGTCTTGAAAACGGTTTTATTGTGGTCGGGTCCCACGCAAGCACCGCGCGTGAACCGGGTCAGGCGGGGAACCGAGCAGCCCTAAGCGGCAGCGGGGCTGTGTGTGGTAAACCCGACCACCTTTTTGGTTTTTGTAAAAAGCAGGCGGACTTTCCCAACTCGAAAGGCAGCAATGACATATACGGTTTTGGCACGGCGCTACCGTTCGCAGACCTTCGATGATGTTGTCGGTCAGGATGCCGTTGCGCAAACGCTGAAAAATGCGATTCTTTCGGGGCGAGTCGCCCACGCTTATTTGTTTACCGGCACGCGCGGCGTCGGCAAGACGACGATGGCGCGGATTTTGGCCAAATCGCTGAATTGTCTCAAAGCCAAAGAGCCGACTATTCACCCGTGCCTTGCGTGCGACAGCTGCAAGGCCATTCATGCCGGCGAGGATATTGATGTAATCGAAATCGACGGCGCCTCCAACAATAAGGTGGAGCATGTGCGGGAGCTGATTGCCAATGCGATTTATCTGCCGGCCAGGGCCCGATTTAAAATCTATATCATTGATGAAGTTCACATGCTCACCACGAATGCGTTCAATGCGCTGCTGAAGATTCTTGAGGAACCGCCTCCTCATGTGAAATTCATCTTTGCCACGACCGAACCCAATAAAGTCCTGCCGACTATTCAGTCCCGCTGCCAGCGGTTTGACTTTGCGGCGATGACTCCTCAAACCATTGTCGCCCAATTGCGCAAGATTCTTCAGCAGGAGCAGGTTGACTATGAAGAAGACCTGCTGATTCATCTGGCTCGTCTGGCCGGCGGGTCGATGCGGGATGCGCTGAGTTTGCTCGACCAATTGCTCAGTGTCGGCTCCAGACCTCTGACGGTTTCGCTTCTGATGGAATGTATGGGCCGGCCGGACCGCAGACATCTTTTGCAATTGGCCCGGCAGATTGCCTCCCATAGCGGGCCTGGGGTGCTTGAGGAGACAGCACGCCTGATTGAAAGCGGCCAGCCGCCTGCGGCCGTGTGCGATTCGCTGATGGAACTGTTTCGCGACCTGATGGTTCTGAAGGCGGCAGGGACCGACAGCCCGGTTTTGATTTTAACCGAAGCCGAAAAGAACTCCCTGAAGGAGCTGGCCGACTTCTTTGATATTCCGGGGCTGATTTATGCCGTCAGTGCGCTGGAGCGGCTGCGCTGGATGATACGAAACAGCGAAACCGGCCGGTATCTGCTCGAAGCAGCCCTTCTTCGGCTGGCCCTCAGTGAGCATTTTATCGGGCTTGACCAGCTGGCCAAGGCGGTCCCGCCGTCTCCTGAGGGCATAAAAAAAAACGCCTCGGTTCCTAACTCATCCCCCTCATCCGCAGCCGTAAGTCCTGCTGAGCCGGCTGAGTCGGTGCCGAGTGCGGATGTCCCGCTGACTGAAGATACTCTGCGGGCCCGATGGGGGCAGTTTTTGGCCTATCTTGGACAGCGCAGCGGGACGCCGGCCAATTACCTTTCCCAGGCGGTTCTTGCGGGGTTTGCTGATTCGGTGCTTCAGCTTCGTTTTGCTTCGGGAGCCCTCTTTGCCGCCGAGTTTTGCCGAAAGCACCAGAAAGAAATTGAATCCTCTCTTTCCCAATTTTTTGGGCGAAAGCTCAGTTTTCGTTTTGAATTGTCTGCCGAATCTCCTCAAAATGGTGCGGTGAAAACTCCGGCAGCCGCACCGCCGCAGAACCGTCGGCATCGGGCGGAGGTCCTCGATGACCCGAAGGTTCAGCTGATTTTGAAGGAACTGAATGCTACACCTACCGAAATCGTTGAAATATCCCCTGATGAACAGGGCATAGAAGAACAAGCGGAGTCTGATGAATGAATCCGGCTTATACTAAAAGTCTGAATACGCTGATTGAACAGTTCGGCAAACTGCCCGGCATCGGCCCGAAAACCGCCGAACGTCTGGCATTTTATATTCTCAAGTCCGACAAGGCCGAGGCGATGGCCCTGGCGGAGGCCATTCGAAATGTCAAAGAAAACATCCGCCAGTGCCGCATCTGTTTTAATCTTTCTGAAACCGATGTGTGCAGCATTTGCAGTGACTCCCGCCGCGACAAGAGCGTCATCTGTGTGGTTGAGCAGCCCAAGGATGTCATCAGTCTGGAAAAAACCGGCCTGTGCAAGTGGGTTTATCATGTCCTTAACGGCCATCTTGCCCCGCTGGAGGGGATTGAGCCGGCCGATTTGACGATTGATGCTCTTCTGAAGCGAGTTCGTCAGGGCGATGTCAACGAAGTGGTGATGGCTACCAACCCCAACCTTGAGGGCGATGGGACAGCTCTCTATATCCGTTCTCTTTTGACCCCGCTGGGGGTTAAGGTAACCCGTTTGGCGCGGGGGCTGCCCAGCGGCTCGACGATCGAGTTCTCCAGCGGAAGTATTTTGGCTGACGCAATTCTTGGCCGCAGCGAGCTTTAGGACAATTCCAAAAATATTTTTGCTTTTCTGGTACAAGATTTGTACAATAGGACTCGTTCGACCTGATAGAGCCCGGATTGGAGAGCGGAGACGGAGTATGAATATGCGGATGGAGCTGACTGGACAGATGCGGATGGAGCAGCGGATGAAGCTGGCCCCGCGGATGATTCAGTCGATGGAAGTGCTCCAGCTGCCGATGCTGGCTTTGCAGGAAAAAATCGAGGCCGAGCTCAACAGCAATCCGGTTCTTGAGCGGGCTGACGAACCGGCCGAGCCGACTTCTGAAACCGCCGAAACCCCGAGTGAATCCATTCTCGAAAAAGAGCTGGTTGTTTCTGAAGACGGCGATCGTCTGGAGGATTTTCAGCGGCTCGATCATTTTGATGAAGTCTTTGAAGAATACTTTTCGAATGGTGATTTTTCCCGTTCGAGTTCGTATGACCCTTCTGAGCCCGATCGCAAACTGGAAGCCATTCAGAATACCGCCGCTGTCGGCCAATCGCTGCAGGATGCCCTCAAGGAGCAGTGGCGTCTTGTGGAAGCTTCGGACGCGGTGAAAGCCGCAGGCGAACTGATTATCGAATCGCTTGACGAAAAGGGCTATCTGACCGTTCGTCTCGAACAGCTCTGCCAAAACGATAAGCAGTCCTTTTCTATTGAGCATCTCGAAGAGGCCCTTCGGCTGGTCCAGCAGCTTGACCCGCCGGGGGTGGGTGCCCGCGATGTCCGCGAGTGCCTTTTGATTCAGATGCGGCAGTTTCCCGAGGATATGAGTTTTGAGATAGAGATCGTTCAGAAGCACTGGCAGGAGCTTCTTGAAAACCGCCTTCCGCAGATTGCTAAAAAGATGAACAGTTCGCTGGAGCAGGTAAAGCGGGCGATTGAGCGGATGAGCAAGATAGACCTTTCCCCCGGGCTGCAAATCGGACGGAATGACAATTATCCTATCACGGCGGATATTGTTGTCGAGCCCGACGAAAACGGCGGTTTTCGGGCGGTTCTGGCCGAAACGGAGCTGCCCAATCTGCGAGTGAATCGGTTTTATCAGCAAATGGCGAAAAACCGCTGCATTGACGAAAAAACCCGTCAGTTTCTCCAGAAAAATATTCGCTCGGCCCAGTGGTTTATGGATGCCATTGCCCAGCGCCGCCAAACCCTTCAGAAAGTCGCCCAGGCCATTGTGGATTATCAGCGGGATTTTTTTGAGAAAGGCCCCCTGTACCTCAAGCCGCTTCCGATGTCGGCCATTGCCGAAAAGGTCGGTGTTCACGTGGCTACCATCTCCCGCGCTGTTTCGGGGAAGTATATCCAGTGTTCGCAGGGGATTGTGCCGCTTCGCAGTTTTTTCAGCGGCGGGCTGGAGGATGAAAACGGCCAGGAACGCAGCTGGGATGCTCTGAAAACCAAACTTCAGGAACTGGTGGACCAGGAAGACAAAACCAACCCCCTCAGTGATGACCAGCTCCGTCAGAAACTTGCCGAAGCCGGCATGGGCAATATCGCCCGGCGAACGGTGGCCAAATATCGCAAAATCCTGAATATTCCTACCGCCCGTTTCCGCAGAAAATATTGAGGGCTCTTTGGGGGAATGAGCGGCGTCCTATTTGACGCAGCGGTAAATAATCGCCGGCGGCAGGTTTTGCCAGATGACAGGGGAGATGGACACTTCTGAGAAAAATCTTCTAATTTTCCGACGAAAGGTTGTACCGGCCGGCAGCGCCAGCCCTGTCAGATAGGCAAAGGTGGCAAAGACCCCTCCAGGCCGCAGTGCCCGCAGTGTTGCTTTCAGAAGATGGGTTTGCAGTTCATCAGAAAAGCTGCTCCACGGAAGTCCGGAGACAATGCTGTCAGCATGGGCAAATTGAAACTGCCGCAGAAGCCGAGGGGTCTCCTCGACAGAGTTTTCCAGAATAGTCAGCCCCGGAAAACGCTGGCGAAGAATTTGAACCATGGCTGGATTGCTTTCAATGGCCAGAAAAGCAGCATCCGGCTTTTTGCGGCGCAGAATCTCTTCGGTGAAAACCCCTGTCCCCGCGCCGTATTCGACAATCACGGAGCTTTCCGCCACATCCGCCATTTCCACAATTTCGCGAGCCAATATGCTGCTGCTGGGTACAATCGCCCCGATGCTCTGAGGCGTCCTAAAAAATTCTTTCAAAAAAAGGGTTTTGTTTTGTGAAAGCGGCAAAATCTGTTTTTTCTCTTCAGGTAAACCCATTCTTATATATTATTTGGCATTTTCAACAGAGAACAAGAAAAATTTAAAAAAGCAGAAAATTCGTGCAGAAACCCAAACAATTTTCTATCATATTTTGTACATATCTTAAATTTGACTTCAACGGCTTTGCGACAAGTTTGTGGTGTTTTTGGGTCTGGTTTTACTTGAGATGGGCATGGAATGCGCCCAGAAGGGTTGACTAAAGGGATTATTAGGATGGAAACACTTAAAAAGAATCTGGATCGGTTTTTCTGGCTTAATTACTGCTTGATGCTGTTCAGTTTGCTTGGTTTTCTGCTTATAATTTCTTTTCGGTCCGCGGCAGAGGCCGCCTTTGCAGCGGCTGTTCTTATCAGTTACGGCTTTCTTTACCTGCTTCCAGCCGGTTTGTTGATTACTATGTTAAGATGGGTATGCCGCCTGGGGGGACTGTACAGGTTTCAATCTGCCCGGGTTCTGGTATATGCAGCGGCGGTTGTTTCCATGTCTCTGACCCACCTTCTTGCGATTATCGATCAGGTTATCTACAGGATGTATTCCTTTCATATAAACGGCTTTGTGTGGAACCTCGTCCTGACCAAAGGAGGCATCCAGTCGATGGCCGCAGGGCGGGGGACGGTGGTTGTCTTCTTTCTGGTTGTCGCCGGCATTCTGCTGGCTGAAATTCTTATTCTGACAGCATGCATACGGATAAAGCGGCCGTTTTTTCCTTCAAAACTGCTCTGGAGAAGAGCCGCTGCCGCTCTCCTTTTGCTGTGCATCTTTCTGCAGGCCGTTGGGTACGGCATCAGCAGTTTTACGGGTTATGCCCCGATTTTAACTGCCGCAGGTGTTTTCCCGATGTATATGCCCGTTACATTTCGCCACCAACTCGAGAAGTTGGGGTTTACGCCGCACAGAAATACAGAATTGACGCTTCAGTCCAAGGACTCAATGTATATGAATTACCCTTTGCGAGAACTGAAGCGAGTTGAAAACCCCAAACATTACAATATTGTCTGGCTGGTTGCTGAATCGCTTGCCGCGCCGATGCTGACGGAGGAAATCATGCCGGCAACGTGGGCATTTTCGCAAAAAAGCATTCGTTTTCTTAACCATTACAGCGGCGGCAGCGGTACTCGAATGGCTGTCTTTTCTATGTTCTACGGACTATACGGCAATTATTGGTTTCCCTGTCTGAATGAACAGCGTTCGCCGGTTTTGATGGATATTCTTCAGGAAGATGATTACCAAATTGAACTTTTTACCAGTGCTGCATTTACCTATCCGGAGTTTGATAAGACTGTTTTTGCCCGGGTTCCCAAATCGCATATGCATGAAGCACCTGCTGCCCAGGGGTGGGAAAGCGACCGGATTAACGTATCTCTGATTCTCGATTTTCTGGACAAACGAGACCCTGTCAAGCCGTTTATGGTATTCCTGTTTTATGAATCTCCGCATGCGCCCTACAACTTCCCTCCGGAAACGGCAATTCAGAAGGATTACCTGAAAGACTTTAATTATGCTACTACCAATATTAAAGAAAATATCGCCGGCATCAAAAACAGGTACATCAATGCCTGTCGGCATCTGGATACGCAAATTGAACGAATCCTGAATTATTTGGAGGCCCATTCGCTGCTCGATTCAACCATCGTTATTATCACCGGCGACCATGGAGAGGAGTTTCTCGAACACGGCAAATGGGGGCATAATTCTGCTTTTACGGAAGAACAGATTCAGACCCCGCTGGTACTCTGGATTCCCGGCCAAAAACCCCGGGAGATTCCCTGGATGACCAGCCATCTGGATATTCCCGCCACACTTCTGACGCAGTTGGGTGTAACCAATCCTCCCAGCGATTATTCCTTAGGGTATGATCTTTTGGGGGAGGAGAAACGTACATTTACGGTAGTAGCGGATTGGAACAGTCTTTGCTATGTGGATGCAGACTGCAAGGTGACGGTGCCCCTGAAGAGTCTTATGTTTACAACCAATAAAATTACTACACTTCGTGATCAGCCGGCAGACGAGCCGGCTCGATTATTCGCGGGAAAAAAAGATTCTCTGATGAAAGTGATGAAGGATGCCGTTGTATTCAGTTCCAAACAGAAGAAGAATGGAGCGGAGATTTCTTCCCTGAGGGCCTCGGCCAATAGCGGCAGGAAAACAGATTCTAACCTGCCATAAGGGGGATAAGGTGCGTTTTGGCGGATAAGGATACGTTTTCTCGTCTTTCCGGGTTTTTCCGAATATAGACAAAATTCTTGCAATTCATCCAAAAAGTTTTATTTTGTACCTATAAGAAAAAAGAAGTGTCAGGGGAGCAGAGGCACTGCCGACGCTGAGAGGTCTTTCGAGGACCAACCCTTTGAACCTGATCCGGTTAATACCGGCGTAGGGAGGCACACGACAGAAAGTTGCGCCCCCGAGTCCGGGGGCTTTTTTATTTGGCGAAAGGACCAAAAATGACACCGCCTGTCTTTTTTGAGTTGAAATCGGCTGTGGTTGGCATTGCCGGATTGGGCGGTCTGGGGTCCCACGTGGCTGAAGCCCTGGTTCGGATGAATACGGGCAAACTGATTCTGGTTGATTATGACCACGTCGAGGCCGGCAATCTGAACCGGCAGAATTATTTCTACGACCAAATCGGCCGCTTCAAGGTGGATGCAACGATTGAAAATCTTCGACGCATCTGGCCTGAGGCCAATCTCGAAGGGCACAAAGTGCGTCTGACGCCGGAGAATATCCAGACTATTTTTGCTGAGGCCGACGTAATTGCTGAATGCCTCGATCGGGTGGAACAGAAACAGATGATTGTGGAGACAGTTTTATCAAAAATGCCCGATAAGGTGATTGTTTCCGTCAGCGGTCTTGCCGGCTGGGGAGCCAGCAATGACATTGTAACACGCCGTATCAGCCCTCGTCTTGTGCTGGTCGGCGACGGCATCAGCGGAATCGGCCCGGGCATACCCCTGACCGCTTCGCGGGTTGGCGTGGCTGCTTATCATCAGGCCAACGCTGTCGTAGAAGTGCTCCGGGAGGTCAAGCGGATTCCTTCTCCAGGAGGTTGGCAATGAGCTGGACACTGAAGATTAATGGAATGCTCCAGAGTTTCGAACCTTCGCCGGAGCTGTCCACATTGGGCGATTTGCTTGAACATCTCCAGATAGAGCAGACGGCTGTGGTTGCCGAGGTGGACGGTCAAATCGTTCTTCGGCAGGATTTTGATAAGACGCCCTTGCGGGATGGTCAATCCATCGAGCTGATTCGCTTTGTCGGCGGGGGATAATCACCTAATTTTTTTAAGATGAGGTTGAAAATGTCAGCACTGGTTATCGCAGACAGGCAGTTTCAGTCAAGGTTGTTTGTCGGCACGGGCAAGTTCGCCTCTGCATCTGTGATGGCGGAAGCCCTTCGTGCCGCTGGTACAGAGATGGTAACAGTGGCCTTGCGGCGTGTGGATATCCGCAATCCCGCCGATGATATGCTGGCGGCAATTGACCGAAGCCGATACCAGCTGCTCCCCAATACCTCCGGCGCCCGCGATGCCGCGGAAGCGGTTCGGCTGGCTCGTCTGGCCCGCGCCGCCAGCGGCATTCATTGGATTAAACTGGAGGTTACGCCTGACCCCTATTATTTGCTGCCGGACGGCACCGAAACCCTCATGGCCGCCGAAACCCTTGTTCGCGAAGGATTTACAGTTCTTCCTTATATCCATGCGGACCCTGTTTTGGCCAAGCGTCTTCAGGAAGTCGGCTGTGCGGCGGTGATGCCGCTGGCCAGCCCCATCGGTTCCAATCAAGGTCTGCGCACCCGCGATTGCATCTCCATTATTCTTGAACAGGCGAGCGTGCCGGTTGTAGTGGATGCAGGGCTGGGGGCACCCTCGCATGCGGCTGAGGCCATGGAAATGGGGGTCGATGCGGTGTTGGTGAATACGGCTATTGCGACGGCCTCCGACCCGGTTCGTATGGCTGCCGCCTTCCGGCAGGCCGTGGAAGCAGGGCGGTCGGCCTATGAAGCAGGGCTGCCCCCCCGGAGCACCGCCGCCCAGGCCTCCAGCCCTCTGACCGGTTTTTTGCGTGATGTCTGAGTATTTTTTGGAAAGTGATTGCTGTATAATGATTGGCATGAATATGACGCAGCTTCAAACCATTTTGGCCCAGAAAAATCTCGACAATAATCGGCAGGTCTGGTCGGACAGGATGGTTCAGGTTGGCCCTGAGGATGTCCGCCGTCAGCTTTCGATTCCGCCTGGCAAATATTCCCTTCAGCGGCTTTTGATTCTGTTAAGTCCCGCCGCAGAGGATTTCCTCGAAGAAATGGCACAGCAGGCCTCGCAGCTGACCATTCAGCGGTTCGGCAGGACGATTCAGATGTATGCGCCCTTGTATGTTTCTAATGTCTGCATTAACAGCTGTCTCTATTGCGGCTACAATCGCCATACGATTTTTAAGCGGACTCGCCTGTCGATTGAGGAAGCCCTTGCCGATGCGGAGGTGATTGCCGCGGAGGGGTTTCGTCATTTGCTGCTGGTCAGCGGTGAGGATCGCCGGTTTGTCACCACGGCCTATCTGGCGGAGCTGGCCGAACGTCTTCGCCCGCAATTCAGTTCGCTGAGCGCGGAGATTTTCCCGATGACGCAAGAGGAATATCAAACGCTCTTCGAGGCAGGCATTGATGGGGTTACTCTCTATCAGGAGACCTACGACCGGCAGGCCTATGCCCATTATCATCCGGCCGGGCCTAAGAGCAACTATGATTGGCGGCTGGAAGCTCCCGACCGTTTCGGCTCAGCCGGCATGCGGCGGATTGGGCTGGGGGTACTGCTCGGATTGACCGATTGGCGTCTGGAAACCCTTGCGCTTGCTGAGCACGCCGCCTATCTGATGAAGCGGTATTGGCGCTCGCAGGTTTCTTTTTCCTTTCCCCGCCTTCGGCCGGCGCAGGGCGTCCCTTCCGATTGGCCCTTCCTGGTTTCCGATCGCAATCTTGTCCAGATGATGCTGGCCCTGCGGCTGTGTTTTGCCGATGCCGGCATCGTGATGTCCACCCGCGAAAGACCTTCGCTGCGGGATCATCTGGTAGATTTATGCATTACCAGCATCAGCGCCGGCTCCAAGACCAATCCCGGCGGTTATACCGGCCATCATCATACAGGGGAACAGTTCGAAGTAGCCGACAGCCGCTCCCCCGACGAGATTGCTCAGTTGATTCGTTCCAAGGGGAAAGACCCTGTCTGGAAAGATTGGGATGCCGCCTTTGTCAAGACGGCAGTGGACTCCTGAACCCATAAAAACGCTCGGTATTCCGAAAGAGATGCACAGGAGGGATCAGAATATGATTTTGAAATCGACTCCGAAGGCCATGCGTTTTGTGCTGCTGCTCGGCGTTGTCTCTCTGCTGGCGGATGTTACTTATGAAGCGGCCCGAAGCATCAGCGGTCCCTTTTTGGCTGTTCTGGGGGCTAGTGCGGCACTGGTGGGGCTGGTTGCCGGCCTGGGGGAACTGATTGGCTACGGGCTGCGGGTCGTTTCCGGCATTTTGAGCGACCGCACCGGACGCTATTGGACGATGACCCTGCTCGGCTATGCGGTCAATCTGCTGGCGGTGCCGGCTTTGGCTCTGGCGGGCCGATGGGAAGTCGCCGCCGTCTTGCTGATAGCGGAGCGGTTCGGCAAGTCCATCCGCACCCCCGCCCGGGATGCGATGCTTTCTCACGCTGCCGCCGACGTTGGACGCGGCTGGGCCTTCGGCATTCATGAAGCGATGGACCAGATTGGCGCTGTGCTGGGGCCGCTGCTTATGGCCGCCGTGCTCGCCTGGAAAAGCGATTACCGATACGGCTTTGCCATTTTGCTGATTCCGGCTCTTTTGGCGCTTAGCGTGCTGGTGATTGCCCGGTTTATATATCCCCATCCCGCCGCTTTTGAGGCCGACGGGAAAGAGCCCGCCAGGCATCTGGCTGCTCCATTCTGGCTTTATCTGGGGGCGTCGGCCTGTTTTGCTTTCGGGTTTGCCGATTTTCCTTTGATTGCCTATCACATCAAAACAACCCGTCTGCTTCAAGACCAGTGGATTCCCTTTCTTTATGCGATAGCAATGGGAATTGATGCGGTTAGTGCACTGCTGTTGGGCCGGTGGTATGACCGAAAAGGCCTGGTGGTTCTGGCGGCTGTTGCGGTCTTGTCGGCCGGATGTGCCCCTCTGGTCTTCCTGACACCTCTGGCCGGCGTGATTGCTGGAATGGCTGTATGGGGCATTGCGATGGGGGCCTTTGAATCAATCGTTCGTGCGGCAGTATCCGAACTGGTGCCCAAACACCAGCGGGCAACGGGTTTCGGCATTTTTAATGCGGGCTTCGGTTTGGCGTGGTTTGCCGGCAGTGCCTTGATGGGCTTCTTGTACGAACGTTCGCTTTTGGCTGCGTCTGTTATTTCAGCAGCGTCGATTCTTTTGTCGGTGCCGCTGATTTTTCTTGTCCGCAAGAAACAGCAAATGACTGCCGAATCGGACGGTGCAGGGCTTCCAAACCCGAATAAAGAGTAAAGCCAATGACGGCAAGATAGGTAATCAGGGTAAACCAGTCTCCCCAGGGACGTGAAACAAACGACCAGCCGATTAGCACGGTTCCAATTCCAAAGGATTGGACAAACATCTTGATTTTTCCGGAGATAACGGCTCCGAAATTAACCCCTCGTGATTCGGCAATCTGGCGAAGGGTTTGCACCAGCACTTCACGGCCGAGCAGAATGATGGCTGTGCCCCAGCGAATTGCATGCCCCGCCCAGGGAGGAAGATGAAAATTGGCCAGTGCGGGCTGGCCGACAATTGCAAAACAGAGAAAGGAACCGCATACAAGCACTTTGTCGGCTAATGGGTCCACAATCCGGCCAAACCGGCTTGTTACGTTGAAGCGGCGGGCGATCGGCCCATCGACAATATCCGTCAGCCCGGCGATGACAAAAAGGGCAAAGGCCGTCATCAGAACTTTGGCCGGTTTGGCTTGTCCGGTATGAGGCGCATACAAAATCAGCCCCAGAAAAATCACGGTGAGCAGCAGACGGATCACCGTGAGGGCATTGGGTATATGCCGGATGATTGCTGTTAATCTTTGCTCTTTCATAAAATCTCAGATTGATTATACCCAGTGCTTCCGAGATTTCAAATCTTTGGTTTTCAGATGTTTTTAGAAAATGATTGTAAAAAAAAATGGGGGGTTTTTCAAAGGATACTCCATAAAAAGGTTGACCCTCCGAAGGATTATCTTAGAATACACACGCAGTCTGGAGCGATGTTTGTAAAAAGCCGGCTGCTGAGGCCATTGACTGTAACTGTAAGCAGGGAAAGGAGTTAATTATGTTGGAAGCTCGCCAGCAGACTTGTGACAAATGTGATTATTATCTCCAGACCGCGCCGGGTTCCGGAGAATGCCGACGTTGTGCACCCAGCCCCAACCGGACGATTTTTGTGACGCGTTCGGAGGCCACGGGCGCCTACAAGACCGATGTCCATTGGCCGAAGGTCTATGACAGCAACTGGTGCGGCGAGTTCAAGCCGAAAGGAAAACCCTGAACCATCTTAAGAACCGGGAAACGTTTTAAGAGGAAAAAGGGGGGATTTGTCGTTTATGTGCGGCAGGCAGGCGGTTTTTGCGCTTTACTTCATCGGCCGAATGGCTACAATACATAATTCTGCTGTTTATCTGGTGCGGAACCGATGGAAAAAGTAGCCATTTACGATACCACATTACGTGATGGGATGCAGGCCGAAGGCGTTAGTTTCACCCTCGAGGAGAAGATTGCCGTTGCCAAGCGGCTGGATGAATTCGGCATTGATT
>Ga0255347_1002733_pt1 | contig 24284 bp, 28 predicted proteins | sample wastewater_treat_2_FD_192479 | JGI IMG/M metagenome (GOLD analysis project Ga0255347, IMG submission 192479) | Wastewater microbial communities from Lulu Island WWTP, Vancouver, Canada - plant24 | ecosystem: Engineered > WWTP > Wastewater > Unclassified | place: Canada: Vancouver, British...
AAGGTGCTTGCCAATTGCTGCCAACGACAAAGCAGCCTGCACAAATTGCACAGACTGCTTTTGGTTACTACATAGATTATTTTTGTTTTTTGCGCTGTCTACTTGACAGGGGGCGGGTCACAAAACGTTCAGGGGTTAAACTTCTGTATTGGTATTTTTCAATACATCAGAGCTTTATGTTTATTCAGATACCGCAATCCTCATATTCCTTCCACTTCTCATAGTAGAGCTTGTTGCTCCAGCTGCGGAAGAGGATATATGCTACGGAAACGATCGCCAGAAATATCGCGCACAGTACAGGCAGCGAATCTCTGAACATTTTTTTTGCGGGATAGGTATTTGTGTTCTTGCGGCTCATAATAAAATTCCTTTGCTTAGATTTGCCTTATCACTCAGCGTCCTGTGCAGGAGCGCCTCCGTTCATTTCAGCCATAAGTCTCTGAAGCTCAGCGTCCACCTTAGCGTCGGACTCAAGCTTCTCGAATGAATCTCTCAGATCGTCGCCGGTACCGCCTGCAAGGTTATTGCCTGCGATCTCGGTAAAAGCGTCAGCCTCAGCTTCCTTGCGCTCGATCTTTTCCTCCATCTTCTGGAACTTTTCCATAGATGAGTTGCCGTCGAAGCCTCCTGCCGCCTTAGCCAGGTTCTTCTTTGTATCAGCCATCTGAGAACGTGCGATGAGCATAGCCTGACGGCTCTTAGCCTCTTCCAGCTTAGCTCTGAGCACCTCTACCTGGTCGCCGATAGCCTCGGTCTGGGCAGAGATAGACTCGTACATTTCCTTATAGTTATTGAGATCATCGTCAGCCTTGACCTTTCTTGCCAGAGCCTGCTTAGCCAGCTCCTGATCGCCCTTGGCGAGAGCCATTTTAGCCTTAGCCTCCCAGTCAGAGGAGATTTTCTGAGCCTCAAGGTATTTCTTTTCAGCCAGGCGCTCGCTTGCCTTAGCCTTGCCGTAGTTCTGTGTAGCCTTGGTGAGCTCTGTCTGCATATCGATAATGATCTGCTTTACCATCTTCTCGGGATCCTCAGCTCTGTCGATGAGGTCGTTTACGTTTGACTTGAGAAGGTCGCTTAATCTCTGAAATACACCCATTTTTATAATCCTCCTGTTTCATGTAAGAATGCTTCACGGGCACACCCCCTGTGCCACGACTATATTATATGGCATAGTGTGACTTATGTCAAGGAATTTGCTGCCGATTTCATCTGATTTTCATTTATGAATGGGCTTTGTGAACGCATTATTACAAAATTATTCCTCGTTTTTTTCCAGTTCGTTAAGGATATTTCCCAGCTTTGAAAAGTCCTCAGACTTTGCATTCAGCATATCCTCGCCGTCTGTTCCGAGGAGTTTCTCACGGAGATCAAGCATTTTCCTGCGTCGGTCGAAGGCTTCTGCGGTCATGACTATCATATCCTGACAGTTCTCGTTTACCAGCTTCAGGGGTTCTGAAGTCATAGAGCAGAGCTTAACGAAGAGCTCATAATTATTGGAAAAGTCATCGTTCTTGATAGAAATCATTGGCAAAATCTCCTTCCGGTACAAAATGATCCCCTTACTACTATTTTAACTTAAAACGAGCAGTTTGTCAATGATTTTTGTATAAGTTACAGTATTTAGTGGTTAGTTGTCAGTGCTTAGTGCTTAGCTCAGATAAATCATAATTTTGCGGAGCAAAATTATGATTTGAGTAAGTAGTAAGTAGAAAGTAGTGAGTAGAAGCCGATACACTGAATAATACTACTCTCTACTTACTACTCTCTACTTACTCAAAATTTAACACCTGCGGTGTTAAATTTTGATTTATAACGCTTCTGAAATAAAAAAGCCATAGTACTTCTGACCTTGCATCAGAAATACTATGGCTTTAACTTTTATATCAGCACCACATTTGTATGGAGCTTTTATCATTCATCGAAAAATGTACTTTTATATTCCGCAACGCGGGCGCGGTCACCGTGGCAGTCCACTTCCATCTCGTCGCGAAGAACAAGCCTGCGGAGCAGATAGAACAGGACAGCATAGGCAATGGCGTTTATCATGATACTGAAGTATATTCTGAGTCCCATGATATTGCCCAGCATACCTACGAAAATAATTGCTGTACATATTATAACTGTGATCTCCAGCTTTTTATTGTCGGGGTCAAGCTGGAGGAACGTAAGGCAGACCAGTCCCGAGACAACTGCATGAGTTATTGCAAGAACAAGTGAATAGGGCTTGTAGAAATCGAATTTGTAGGAATTGAGCTCAAGTATCATCATGACCGATTCCAGGGCTATATACAGTGAGAAGAAAAGCTTCATTATATTCCTGAACCTTATTGAGGATGAGACGAGCCAGTCGCCCCACAGGAGCATGGCAAATCCGCCGAATTCACAGGCATAGGCGCTTATTTCAAGTATCTTTGATATTGCCGAATCAGGGGAATAGATCTTATAATAGATCAGGCAGATCACGCTGAACGCCAGAAACATCAGGTTTCCGATCATACAGCTTTTCAGCCCTTTATTGAACCGTTCGTGCATATGAAACTCCTTAACCGAGAGCCTTCAGTGCTCTCTGTCCGATGTCTTTTCTGTAGTGAGCGCCCTCGAAGCTTATTTTTGAAACGCCCTCATAAGCCATGTCGAGAGCAGCCTGAAGGGTATCGCCCTTGGCAGTAACGCCGATGACTCTGCCGCCGTTGGTGAGGAAGTCTCCGTTATCGCTGAGCTTTGTGCCTGCGTGATAAACGAAGCAGCCCTCAACCTGACCCTTGTCGTCGAAGCCGTTCATCTTTATGCCCTTGGGATAGCTTTCGGGATAGCCGCCGCTTGCCATTACTACGCAGGCGCAGCTGCCCTTATGCCACTTTATATCGACCTTGTCAAGCTCATGGTTGTAGATAGCCTCAAAGATGTCATAGAGATCGGCGTCCAGCATGGGGAGAACTACCTGTGTTTCGGGATCACCGAAGCGGCAGTTGTACTCGATTACCTTGGGACCCTTGGGTGTCATCATGAGACCGAAGTAGAGACAGCCCTCGAAGGCGCGTCCCTCAGCGTTCATAGCATTCATAGTGGGAATGAATATCTTCTCCATGCACTCCTTAGCCAGGTCCTCTGTGTAGCAGGGGTTGGGGGAAACAGTTCCCATACCGCCTGTATTGAGACCCTTGTCGCCGTCCAGAGCTCGTTTGTGATCCATAGATGAGATCATGGGCACCATAGTCTTGCCGTCAGTGAAGCTGAGCACAGACACCTCGGGACCTGTGAGGAACTCCTCGATAACGATTCTTGCCGAGCTCTTGCCGAACTTGAGCTCGTCGATCATCTCATGAACAGCTGCAACAGCCTCCTCCTCGTTCTGAGCGATGATAACGCCCTTTCCGAGAGCCAGACCGTCAGCCTTGATGACTGCGGGATAGCTGTTCTGCTCCTTGAGATAAGCGATAGCCTTGTCGGACTCTGTGAACACCTCATAGAAGGCGGTGGGGATATTGTACTTCTTCATGAGCTCCTTTGAGAACACCTTTGAGCCCTCGATGATAGCAGCATTTGCCTTGGGACCGAAGGTCATGAAGCCCTCTGCCTGAAGTGCGTCCACCATGCCCAGCACCAGCGGATCGTCGGGAGCTACCACAACCATATCGGGTCTGAGCTCCTTGGCAAGGGCAACAACGCCGTCAACATCGGTCGCGCCGACATTGAAGCACTCGGCATACTTTGAGATACCGCCGTTTCCGGGAGTGCAGTAGAGCTTGCCTACCTTGGGGCTCTCTGCCAGCTTCATGATGATGGCGTGTTCACGGCCGCCTCCGCCGACTACTAAAACGTTCTTCATTGGGAAAATCCTCCTGTATGTAAATAGTTATTTATCCTTTTATTTTATGGTAATGCCGTCAAGCATTTCCTGTACTTCTGCCTCGTCTCTGTCCTTCTGGAAGACGACGTTGATATAGTATGTGTGACCGTCCTTTATAAAGCTGTACTGGTCTCTGCCGAACCTTGGCGTATCTGGCGGGATAGAGGCTTCATAATAGACGTGTTCAGCCTCATATCCGAAGATCTCTTTTTTATCCCTGGTAACGGAAAGGTAGGTGTCGGGATCTTTTGCTCTTGAATTATAAGCGGTTTCCGCACCTTTTTCCATTGCCTCATAGTCGCCTGAGTCGGTTATCCCTATATTGACGAATACCTCGGAAGCTCTTTTCTTATCGATGTCTTCATCATACTGAACGGTCACGCCCATCAGCAGGGAGTCGGATTTCTTGTCAGTTTCCCTGATTTCATGATCGCTTCCGGCTTTGATATGTATGTATTCGTTGTCAAATTCCTTGAAGGCAGCTGTTTCCTTTGAAGAGGCGGCGGGCTTTTCGGGAGAGCTGTTTTTGTGGTAAATATAGCTTGCTGATCCCGCAGCGATAGCTGCAACGACAGCGCCTGTTATGATGATCGCTTTTTTCATTGTTTTGCTCCTTTGGCAGGTGCCTTTCCGCCGTATATCTCCACCGCAGCGCAGCAGAACACCATTACGGCGGCGGCGTGGACGAGAAAATTTGTGGTACAGAGCCGTACGCAGATCTTTTCAGCGAGAGCCAGCTCACTGCTGCCGTAAAATCTGCCGATGACATACTTGAGCAAGCTTGCTGTCAGGACAGAGCCCAGCATATAAAGACAGTAGAATATTCCTGCGGTGACTGTGGTGGCAATGCCACGTTTCCTCTGCAGGTCGGTCTTTACGTAGTTTACTGCGGCGATTATGCCTATGGGCAGCGCCGAAAACACGGACAGGATTATCAGGAAGACCTTTATATCCGTTGGCATAACAGCTTCTCCGTCACCGCTGAGTGCAGCGGCGTAGAAGGAGAGATGTGTGTCTATTATGAAGAATATATCCAGTGCGATTTTTGTGATACAGCATAGTGCGGATATAAGTAGTGTGACTCTTAGTGCGTTTGATTTCTGCATTTTTTTACTCCTTATTTATACTTTAGATGCTTTACATGGCGGTCTTCGTCGATACCCAGTGCGGCGGCGGTGCATACAAGCACCAGAGCTCCCACAAGGAGGATAGCGAAGAAAAAGGTGATATACTCTGTCCGCTGAATGAGCCAGCTTTCGGAAATATAGGTCTTAGCCAGTGACGAGTGTGATATAAGGAGCGCTATGACGTGCTCGGCGATAAATCCCAGCATCCACAGCAGTGGTGCGGCTTTGAGTGTGCGTCTGCATCGCTTGGCAGAGAATGCCCAGCCCGTGCAGCTGAAAATGTATATGACGAAGGGCAGCCATACTATCTGTGTAATGCACAGCAGAGCCTTGCATTTGCCCGATATTGTCATTTCGGGGTGAGAAGCCGCGAAGCTGCCGCTTGCAGTAGCTGTGAAAACAGTACCCGAGAGGATATAGGCGAGTATGGATGCGAGTATATATATTCCGCAGAAAACAGCAGCGGTGATATAAAGCTTTTTTAGTGAGATCGAGTGGTAGCTGCTCATATTGTCCTCCATTACAGAAATAATATAACTTGCGGTAAAATTCTGCAAATTATAACTATAAATATAGTATAACATACCGGGGACAATATTGCAAGAGCTTTATTTGCTCTTTTCAGTAAGGGTCATGCTGCCGAGGAGGTCGGCTATCTTGCTCTCTACATAGCCGAAGTTTATGCTTTCGGCATAGACGCAGAGGTAGCTGTCACCATAGTCTGCGAAGTAGGTCCTGCCGTGCTTTTCCTCGTCGATAGCCCATTCATAATAATAGAAGGTGAGGGCGGTGGTAGCCAGGGCGCCTGTATAGACTATTCTCTCGTCATCGGCGTTCATGACAATGTCCTGCGCGCTCTTTCCGCCGTGGTCATCGTCAGAGACATATACGCTGACGCCGCAGGTATTGGCGCCGCCCCCTGACCGGAGCTGAAGGTCGCAGGGCGAGTCCTCCTGGCCGCCTGTGTACTCCCAGATAGCAGGGTCCGCATAGAGCGAGAAGCCCTCTCCGCTGTAGGTGCCGTCGCTGTAATCGGCGCTGCCCTGCGGTGCGGTGACAGTCTCTGCGGAAACGGGAGCAAAGTCTGATGAGACGGGAGAGCTGTCCGATGAGCCGCTTTTACCGTCAGTACAGCCGCAGAGTGCCGTAAGTAACGCACAGGCAGCTGCGACAGCCGTAAGTCTGTGTTTTTTCATATTATTCTCCATAGTATAAAGCTGCGGTCAATTCCTGACCGCAGCTGATGGTCTATTAGTGGTGGAACAGGCGGATACCTGTGAATGCCATTGCGATATTGTACTTGTTGCAGGTCTCGATAACATTGTCGTCACGGATAGAACCGCCGGGCTCTGCGATGTACTCAACGCCTGACTTCTTTGCTCTCTCGATGTTGTCGCCGAAGGGGAAGAATGCGTCTGAACCGAGGCAAACGCCTGTGTTCTTGGCAAGCCATGCCTTCTTTTCCTCGCGGGTGAATACAGCAGGCTTTACCTTGAAGATACGCTGCCACTCGCCCTCGCGGAGAACGTCCTCGTACTCGTCGCCGATGTAAACATCGATAGCGTTGTCACGGTCTGCACGGCGGATGTCGTCTACGAACTGGAGCCCCATTACCTGGGGAGACTGTCTCAGCCACCAGTTGTCAGCCTTCTGACCTGCCAGACGTGTGCAGTGGATACGGGACTGCTGTCCTGCACCGATACCGATAGCCTGTCCGTCCTTGACGTAGCAGACGGAGTTGGACTGTGTGTACTTGAGTGTGATGAGAGAGATAAGGAGGTCGTCCTTCTTGTCATCGGGAATGTCCTTGTTCTCTGTAACGATGTTAGCCAGGAGCTCACGGTTGATGTCCAGCTCATTGCGTCCCTGCTCGAAGGAAACGCCGTATACCTGCTTTGTCTCGATGGGAGCGGGCTTGTAGTTCTCGTCCATTTTGAGTATGCAGTATGTGCCCTTTCTCTTGGACTTGAGTATCTCAAGAGCCTCGGGGTCGTAGTCGGGAGCGATAACGCCGTCGGAAACCTCGCGCTGGATCATTTTTGCTGTGCAAACGTCCACCTTGTCGGAGAGAGCGATGAAATCGCCGTAAGAGGACATTCTGTCAGCGCCTCTTGCTCTTGCGTAAGCGCTTGCAAGGGGAGTGAGCTCGCCCAGATCGTCTACCCAGTAGATCTTCTTGAGATCGTCACTGAGAGGTCTGCCGATAGCAGCGCCCGCAGGTGAAACGTGCTTGAATGAAGTAGCTGCGCACATACCTGTAGCAGCCTTCAGCTCCTTTACCAGCTGCCAGCCGTTGAAGGCGTCAAGCAGGTTGATATAGCCGGGCTTTCCGCAGAGCACCTCGATAGGGAGCTCGCTGCCGTCAGCCATATAGACTCTTGAAGGCTTCTGATTGGGGTTACAGCCGTACTTTAACTGCATTTCATTTGACATGATAATGTCCTCCTTGTATCAATTCATAATTAGCCGGATATTTTTTCGTACTCATATCTGTACGTTGTATGCACATCTGATACGGAAGAGATGATATCCTTATATATCAGTCTGTCCGTTTCGTCGTACTCATACTCTGTTGAGACCGTTTCATTATACGGGTCCGTTTTAGTTTCTTTTATGATATTGCCCCTGCTGTCGTAAGCATACTCGGTCTTATATACGAAGCTTTCGTCCGTATCCTCTGAGGATTCCGTTCTTACAGCGGTGAGAATATTCCCTGCATCATCGTAGGTATATTCGGTCACCATTGATGAGCCGTCGCTGTGCCAGGTCTCCTTTGTGAGATTACCGCCGCTGTCATACTCGCATTGCGTTTCGCTGCGATAGTTGGTACTTCCGTCGGAGTTATAGGAAATATACAGCACCTCGCTGCCGTGGCTGTCATATTCCTTGCGGTAATTCTTTTTCCACAGCTCCGTATCCCTGTCTTTGGCGTAATTGACATGGTATTTCAGGGTTCCGTCGTCATAGTAACAGAACCGGTCATGGAAGCTATAGTCCTTGTCCGTTGACGGCGGGGCGGTGTAGCTCTGGGTCTTTGCCGTGACATTGCCGTTTTTGTTATAGGTATAGCTGTAAAGCTTCGTCAGCTCCATATTTTCGGGATCACCGGCGGTCTCCGACCTGATGATGTTATCATGGTCGTCGAAGTCCTGAAAGTATTTGCAGACCAGTTCGTCGCCTTCATACTGATATGAAGTACAGCGGTATGCAGCTTTATTATCAGGCAGCTCAACTTCCTCAGCCGAAAGGGTATCGGGTAGGTCTTCAGTACGCGAAGAAGACGCTGATTTTCGGGAACTGCACCCTGTAAGCGCCACCAGCGCCGCTGCGAGAATTGCTGCGAAAGATCTTTTGATGTTCTGCATTACTTGTTCTTGTTTACGATGCGTGTCTCCTCAGAGTTGTCCTCAAGGTTCACATAGCGGACAAAGAGAGAGACCTTGTTGTCAGCGTTGAGACTTGTCCAGAGCATATCTGTGAACTCATCGATATTTCCGCTGATGCCTACCAGCTTGGGCTCGCCCTCAAAGCTGGGAAGGGGTGAACCGTCGCCCATATAGGTATGGATGAAGTGTCCCTCGCCTGCAATAGGATTTGTGTAGCTGAAAGTATATCTCTGACAGGAGTCTGGATTGCCGTTAGCGCTCTTGAGTATGGACATTGCGTAGTTGAAGCCCTCCTCACCGAAGCGGAGTATACCAGAGATACGGGGTGTGAAGTTGGGAGCATCGTCCTCGAACTCTCTTGTGCGGAGAGCCTGCTCGAAGGTGTACTGCTTGTCCATGAGCTCATAGATAGTGTCGGTCTGGTCGCCGTTGGTAACGATGAGCTTGTTGCCCAGAACTCTTACGGGAGCATAGATGATGAGGTGGGGATCGGTGAGCTTTGAAGGATCGAAAGCCTCTGTACGGATACCTCTGCCCTCTTCGATGAACACGCGGTTGCGGCTGTTCTCGCTTCTGCCCATGATGAAGTAAGCTGTTACGGCGTACTTGCCGCATTCAGACTTACCGATAACGATACCTCTGCCGGGGTAAGCGTTTGAGCTGAGCTCCTGTGAAAGATCAAGTTTTTTCATAATAATAACTCCTTTCGGATAATTGTTTATCAGTATCTTAATATCAGCGTCAGTACAAAGTCTGTGACGACGGTCACAAGCACTGCCGCTGTAATGATATTGAGCGTTTTCGGCTTCGGCTTTGAAAGAAGCCGGTCGTAGAAGGGCTGAACGAAATACAGAAACAGCAGTCCGCCCATGCCGAATCTCAGGGAGGGAGACAGGGCTATCCTCGCCTGAAAGTTTATATCATAGTCCGCATAGGTGTTCCAGGGCCATGAGCCTGTGAAGAACTCCAGTATGTATGTGCCTGCCAGCTCAACTGCCGTAGCCACAGCCATGCTGCCGAAGAACACTATGAAGGGACGTGATATCTGAAGGGCAATGCCTCCTTCTTTTTTCATGAACCGTCCGAAGAACAGCAGGAACAGAAGTGCTCCCACGGCGTAAATCGGGCAATAGGGCCCGAACATTATACCAAGATTGGTAAAACCCCATTTATAGACCACTACTTCGAGGAATACCTCATAGCACCAGCCCAGTATCGCATACATCCAGAAGCAGAGAAACAGCTTCTGAACGGTCTGCTTTTCCAATAATTCCTTTATCTTTTTCATAGCTTTGGTAAGTCTCAGCCGTCAGGTGCCTGCAAGGACGGGCGTATAGCCTGTAGCCTTGGTGATGATAAAGTCCGTGACGACTATTATAAGTACGATAAGTGCGATGATATTTATAGTTTTGGGCTTCGGTCTTGCGAGAAGCCTGTCGAACAAGGGCTGTACAACGTACATGAAAAGCAGTCCTCCCAGTCCGAAGCGGACGGATGTGCTCAGGGCGATACGCGCCTGGAAGTTGTACTTGTACCGTGAATAAGTCTGCCACGGCCATGAGCCCTTGGTGTATTCGAGTATATAGGTCGCGGCGAGCTCAACAGCTGTTGCCGCTGCCATACAGCCCAGGAAAATCAGGAGCGGTTTGACTATATTCAGCCATTTCACGTCCTTTTTCTTCATAAGCCAGCCGAAGCTGAGCAGAAACAGCAGAGCTCCCACACCGTATATCGGACAGTAAGGTCCGAACATTTCGCCCCTGTTGGTGAAGCCCCAGCGGTAGACCACTACCTCGAGGAATACCTCGTAGCACCAGCCCAGCACCGCATACATCCAGAAGCAGAGAAACAGCTTCTGAACGGTCTGTTTTTCCCATAATTCCCTTATTTTAGCCATAGTCTTACTTTACATAAGCCTTTCCGCCGATTATCTCTATCCTGTCCTGACAGAACAGGGATACCGCCTCGGGGAGTATCTTCCACTCAGCCTGCTCCATGATACGTTTCTGAAGGGTCTCGGGAGTATCGCCGTTTTCCACGGGGACAGCCTTTTGAATTATTATCGGTCCGCCGTCGCACTCCTCGGTAACGAAGTGTACTGTTGCGCCGGAGAGCTTTACTCCCGCCGCGAGAGCAGCCTCATGTACATGAAGACCGTAGAATCCCTTTCCGCAGAAGCTGGGGATAAGCGCAGGGTGAACGTTCATCATCTTGTAGGGGAATGCCTTTACCACCTGCTCGTCGAGTATGGTCATGAAGCCGGCGTATACTACCAGGTCAGCCTTTTCCTCAATGAGTGCGTCGGTGACAGCCTTTGTGTAGGAGGCTATATCGGCGTACTCCTTACGGGGGATAACGCGGCTTTTTATGCCGTTCTGTGATGCCCTTTCAAGAGCATACACGCCTTCCTTTGAGGCAATGACGCAGGTTATCCTGCCATTCTTTATGATGCCCGACTTCTCGGCGTCGATGAGCGCCTGTAAATTGGTGCCGCCGCCCGAAACGAGCACGACTATATTCTTCATTATGTGTCCCTCCTGTTTACATCGTTGCCAGAGCTAAGATAAGCACTATGGCAGCCAGAGCTCCGCCTATGAAAAGAAATCGGACATAGTCTCTGGTGAGCTCCTCCTCACGTCCTGCAAAATAGAAGAACATGGGGTCCTGGGGGTCATAGCATATGAGCTCCTCGCTGCCGATGTCATAGCGCTTTTTATTGTCCTGTACCGTATAGGTGGAGGTGACATCGCGCCCCTCCTCGGTGGTATAAGTGAGTATGGGGTAAACGTGTCTGCCCTTGTCCTTCTCGAAGTAGTCCTTTACCGTACCGTAGACGGTGACGGTGTTTCTGATGCTCTTTTTTATCTTCATTATATGGCCGGTGAAGATAGCAGCCATAAGGACATAAATGAGAACGAAGCCGAACAGCAGCCAGCCGTGATAGAAGGAAAATCCCACTATGAACATGGAAACGGCTGCCCATATCAGATCTATCTTTTTTACATTCATAATTATTCGGGGAACTGGACGTGTCCCTGTATGATAACGGTATCGTCGTAGCAGAGCGGTATATCCTCGTCTACCACAACCTGTCCGTAGATGTCGGTGATACGGAAGGTAAAAGGCCCCTTGCCCATATCGCGGGACTCAAAGTAATTGTACGGACGGCGGGGTATCTCCACGAATTCGCCGTTTTCGTCAAGGTATTCCAGCTTTGTGATGGGGCAGCGGTGGTTGCGGACCTGAACTCCGCACCAGAATTCCGTGCTGCCCTCTTTGTATTTGAATGAAATGGGAGCATTCTCCGCAGAGTCAAGAGGGATTATCTTCCAGCTCACGGGAACTCTGCCCTTCTCAACGGGTGCGATGAGCGGGAAGGCGTCCGTGTACAGGTCAAGGTCTCCCTTTTTGCCCTCGGGAAGCTCGTCTGTAACCAGCATTTTGATGGTACCCAGCTCGCCTGTGACCTCTAAGTAGGCGCCTGCAAGCTGAACCTCATTGTAGTCGGCGTGGTTCATAGCGACTATCCAGTAATCACGGGAAACGGGGTCAAGCATGGCGTGACCGCCTGTATATCCGCCGCCGTAGAAGGTGCCCTCGCCCGTGTGGACGGTGCCCTTGGGTTCAAGGATACAGCTCTCGTCGATGGGATAGTCGGGAATGGTGAACTCTGTGGGTATCTTGCCGTTCACGCCCAGCAGGAACTTCTGGAGAGCGTTCAGCTCTGCCCTTGAGATCTCGCTGTCTTTTCTTGCGGCTATCATGTCAAGCGAGTCCACAACGCCGTCTGAGTTATAGTCCATAGGTATGTCCGCAGCTGCGCCGCCATAAAGGGGCATAGCCGCAAGGACTGCAAGGAGCATACCCGCGGCTGCCGATCTGCGTAATTTCATATACATCACCGCCTGTAAAAATTATCCCGGATCCCCTTATCTCTGAACAATAGAAACTGATACGGCTCATGATCCGAATACTGATGCGGCTTTTGCTATGATAACAGCTTTGATTATTCCATCAGCAGATGATAACGCCTTCCTCTGACTCAACAAGTTCGCCGAGCACATAAGCGTCCTCGCCTGCTGCCTTGATAGCGGCAACAGCCTTATCTGCGTCATTCTTGTCAACAGAGACGATCATGCCGACGCCCATGTTGAATGTATTGAACATATCTCTCTCGGGAATATCGCCTGTTCTTTGGATGAGGTCAAAGATGGGGAGCACCTGAACGGCGTTCCTCTCGATCTTTGCAGCGAGATTTTTCGGGAGCGAGCGGGGGATATTCTCATAGAAGCCGCCGCCTGTGATATGTGATATAGACTTTACCTTAACGCTGTCCAAGAGGCTCATTACAGCCTTTACATAGATGCGTGTAGGAGTCAGCAGGCACTCGCCCAGGGTAGTTCCCAGGTCATCGAAGTGCATTGCGAGATTCTGCTCGTTTACGTCGAACACTCTTCTTACCAGTGAGAAGCCGTTAGAGTGAACGCCGCTTGACTTGATAGCGATGAGAACGTCGCCTGCCTTCTGTGTGTCGGGCTGGAGGATCTTGTCCTTATCAACAACGCCGACGGAGAAGCCTGCAAGGTCATATTCGTCCTCAGGCATAAGACCGGGGTGTTCTGCGGTCTCGCCGCCGATGAGAGCGCACTGTGCCTGAACGCAGCCCTCTGCAACGCCTGAAACTATGGTAGCGATCTTCTCGGGGAAGTTCTTGCCGCAGGCGATATAGTCAAGGAAGAACTGGGGCTTTGCGCCGCAGCAGATTATATCGTTGACGCACATTGCAACGCAGTCGATGCCGACTGTGTCATGCTTGTCCATGATGAAAGCCAGCTTGATCTTTGTACCTACGCCGTCTGTACCCGAAACGAGAACGGGCTTGCTTATACCTGTAAGGTCAAGCTCAAAGAGACCGCCGAAGCCGCCTATACCGGAAAGGGCGCCGGGGATCATAGTGCGGGCGATGTGCTGCTTCATGAGCTCCACAGACTTATAGCCTGCGGTAACGTCAACGCCTGCCTTCTTGTAGCTTTCGGAAAAACTGTTGTTCATTGATCTACCTCCATGACATAAGTGTAGGGGACGGCGTCCTCGACGTCCCGCAAAGCGTATATATTCTACGGGCTGTCGAGGACGCCAGCCCCTACAGTCGGTTACATTGATTATTCTTTGCCGTTCCAGCAGTAGGTGCAGAGTCCGCAGGAGTCAAGTCCCACAGCCTTTTCTGTGCCCTCAAGTGTCTGGAACTCAAGTGAGGTGAGGCGGAGCCTCTTGCAGATCTCGTCTCTGAGCCTGCGGCCTCTCTCTGTTGCAGAGTTGCTGTATTCCTCGATGTGTCTCACGCCCACGGGACCTTCAAATTCGTCGATTATCTGGCGTGCGATGAGCTCCATCTCGGAGGTGCTGCGTGAGAAGTTGAGGTACTTGCAGCCGTACATGATAGGGGGACAGGCAGAGCGCATATGTACTTCCTTGGCGCCGTGCTCATAGAGGAACTCTACTGTCTCTCTCATCTGTGTGCCTCTTACGATACTGTCATCGACAAAGAGGAGCTTCTTGCCGTTTATAAGATCATGAACGGGAATGAGCTTCATCTTTGCCACCTGGTTTCTCATGCTCTGGTTGGTGGGCATGAAGCTTCTGGGCCATGTGGGGGTATACTTGATGAATGGTCTTGCGAAGGGTATACCGCTCCTGTTGGCATAGCCGATAGCATGGGGGGTACCCGAATCGGGAACGCCGCAGATATAGTCAACATCGGGGAGCCTGCCGTTCTTGATGTCGTTCTCAGCCATTATCTCGCCGTTGCGTGTACGCATGACCTCTACGTTTACGCCCTCATATACGGCATTTGGATAGCCGTAGTAGGTCCAGAGGAAGGTGCATATCTTCATCTTTGAGGGATCGCCCTCAGCGATGGTCTTGCAGTCATCGGCTGTGAGCTCAACGATCTCGCCTGCCTGAAGCTCTTTATGTGTGGTATAGCCCAGCTTCTGGAAGGCAAATGACTCTGTTGAAAGGCAGAAGCCGTCGCTTCTCTTTCCGATGATTATGGGAAGTCTTCCGTACTGATCCCTTGCAGCGATGATGCTTTCCTTGGTAAGTATGATAAGGGACATAGTTCCCTCTATCTTTTCCTGTGCATAGCGGATACCGTCCACGAAGCTGTCCTTCTGGGCGATAAGAGCGCCGATGAGGTCGCCGGAGTTGATGTTTCCGCTGCTCATTGCCTCAAAGTTAGCACAGCCCTTTTCAAGGAGCTCGTTCACGAGAGCGTCCGCATTGCGGATTATGCCCACTGAACATACTGCATAGAGACCAAGCTTTGAGCGCACCAGGATAGGCTGGGGGTCTGTATCGCTGATACAGCCGATACAGAGCTTGCCCCTCATATTCACAACGTCATTCTCGAACTTTGTACGGAAGGGAGAATTCTCGATGCTGTGGATATTTCTCTGGAAACCGTTTTCCTCGGAATAGGAGGTCATACCGCCTCTTCTTGTACCGAGATGTGAATGATAGTCTGTTCCGAAAAATACATCGGTAACGCAGTCATTCTTAGAGGCTGCACCAAAAAAACCGCCCATATATTATTCTCCCATAAGTCTCTTCATGATTTCCTGGTAAGCTTCTTCAACGCCGCCCATATCTCTGCGGAAGCGGTCCTTGTCCAGCTTCTCGTGAGTTGTGGAATCCCAGAAGCGGCAGGTATCGGGAGAGATCTCGTCAGCCAGGATGATAGTGCCGTCGGATGTCTTACCGAACTCGATCTTGAAGTCGATGAGGTCGATATTGAGACCCTTGAAGAACTTTACCATGAACTCATTTACCTTGAAAGCATACTTGGCGATAGTATCCAGCTCTTCCTTTGTAGCAATGCCGAGAGCCAGTGCATAGTAGTCATTGATAAAGGGATCGCCCAGATCGTCGTTCTTGTAGCTGTACTCAAGGATAGGACAGAGGAGCTGCTTGCCTTCCTCAACGCCCATTCTCTTTGAGAAGCTGCCTGCTGCGACGTTTCTGATGATGACCTCAAGGGGAACGATGGAGACCTTCTTGACAATAGTCTCGCGGTCGCTGATCTCCTCGACCAGATGTGTGGGAACGCCTTCCTTTTCGAGCATCTTGAACATGAAGTTTGTCATCTTGTTGTTGATGACGCCCTTGCCAGCGATAGTGCCCTTCTTTTCACCGTTGAACGCAGTTGCGTCGTCCTTGTAATCTACGATCACGAGGTCGGGATCATTTGTAGCATAGACCTTCTTGGCCTTGCCTTCATAGAGCTGTTCCTTCTTTTCGATGTTTGACATTTTAAAATTCCTCCTTGAGATATATAAATGATTATATATGCAATCCCGCAGCATTGCGGAAATTGTAGGCTTGAAAAATTATCTGCCGCCGTATCTCGGGTCGATATAGGGCTTTCCGTCCCTGTCGAGGAGAGGCTGCATGATAGTGGGAGATTCCCCACCATGTGTTACGCTCACATAGGTAACGCCTGTGACTGTGTCCACAAGAGTTATATATGTGGAAGTGCTTATGCGCTGTTCCGACAGCATTTCAAAACGCTGCGGAAGCTGAGGTTTGTTTGGATTGCCGAACATTTGACTTTCCCCCTGTATCATGTTATGAGAGCAGCATATCCGCTGTCTCCTGCGGTGTGCGGGCGATGTAGTCCGCGCCTGCCTGCGTGAGCTCCTCCATGGAGCCGAAGCCCCAGAGTATACCCATACATTTCAGACCTGTCTTGTGGGCGCCGAGAACGTCCTGTCGGCGGTCACCTATCATGAGCACCGAGCTCCTGTCGGTGATTCCTGCCTTAGCGAGAACATATTCGATGACCTGATCCTTGTAGTCACGGGAGCTGTCAAGCTCCGCACCGCCCACTATCTCAAAATACTGAGCCAGACCGGACCTTTCAAATATGCGCACCGCATAGACCTGAGGCTTGCTGGTGGCGACCATAAGTCTTTTGCCGCCGCTTTTAAGTCTTTCCAGCATCCCGGTTATGCCGTCGTAAACGCGGTTCTCAAAGAGCCCCGTGTCCGAGTACCTCTCACGGAATATCCTTACCGCCTCGTCCACCTGTTCTCCGTTCATGCCGAGAAACTCGGCAAAGGACTGCCTTATGGGCGGCCCCAGAAACTTGTTGGTATCCTCGGGCACCTCAAAGCCCATGCGCTCTATGGCATAGACAAGGCAGTTCAGTATGCCCTCGGTGGAGTCGGTAAGAGTACCGTCAAGGTCGAATAAAAGTGTATCGAAATTTTTCATTATGTATCAAGGGATATATCATACCAGTCATCGGTGTCGCTGATGAGCCATTCAAGACCGCGTCTGCGCTCAAAGACCACCTCACCGTTAAGGTCTCCCACGGAGCAGTTGGGGTCGATATGCTCATGCTGCACCACTGCCCAGTGATAGCGGTAATAGAGGTCCAGCATATCCAGTATCTCGTCCTTGCTGCGGAGAGTGCACCTGCTTCTGAAGTCCTCAAAGCCCTCGGTCTGAGAAACAAAGCGTATGGACTGCAAACAGTCGCATATCTGACTGGCGTCGGAGATGTCCTCAACCAGACCCAGAGCCCAGAACAGAGACCAGCAGCATTCGTACTCCCAGACCACATCGGTGATGTCCTGCTGTGAAGCCTTTCCGCTGACAAGGCGGTTTTCCTTGGCATTGAGCTTGTGCTGGACGCCGAAGTGAGCCATAAGACCTGCGAAGGTTACAGCCTCTGCTGTATGACCTTCATTGAGCTCAATGGCGTACTGAGTAGAGAGCAGAGCTGCAACAGCTCTTGCACAGACCTCGTCGAGGCTCCTTAGCTTTACCTGAGAAGCCTCCTCCGTCATGGGGAGGGAGGGGAGTATGCTTATGCCCTTTTCAGTGATGAGCTTTTCGGAACGTGCTTTTCTTTCCTGCGGAGTCATGGTGATACCTCCTTATTTGTGTCAGAGAGCGGCTATCTGCTCCTGCAGAGCCTTGTCCTTTGCGATAACGCCGTCAGCCATAGCCTTCTTCTCGGCAGCCAGCTTCTCAGCCAGCTCCTCATCGGCGATGGCGAGCATCTGTACAGCCAGTACAGCGGCATTCTTTGCGCCGTCGATGCCCACTGTAGCCACGGGTACTCCGGGGGGCATCATAACTGTTGCCAGGAGAGCGTCAACGCCCTCAAGCGCCTTGGACTTCATGGGTATACCGATAACGGGCAGAGTTGTGTGACCTGCAACTACACCTGCAAGGTGGGCAGCCATGCCTGCGGCACAGATGATAGCGCCGAAGCCGTTTGCTCTTGCATTTGAAGCAAATTCGCAGGCCTCTGCGGGAGTTCTGTGTGCGCTCATTACGCGGCACTCGAACTCGACACCGTATTTTTTCAGCTCTGTGAGAGCCGACTTGACAACAGGGAAGTCACTGTCGCTTCCCATGATAACTGCAACTTTCTTTGACATATATATTCTCCTTATCTGAAAGATGGTAACATTTATATGAGGTCCGTCAGCCGTTTCCCTTCTGTGTGGTGCCTTCTGCTGCGGGAGCGGAGGTGGTCTGCTGACTGCCGGACTTTGTATCCAGTACGGGTACGGGATAATCGGGCTTATCGGGTATGAACCTGCCTGATACAGCCCTGAGCTCTCCTGCGGAGCCGCCCGCGAACTCCACAACAGCCTTATAGCTTCCGCGGAGACGCTTGGTCTTGTTGGCTTCGTTTCTGTAGGTGAGAGCGGTATCTGCCGTTACGGAAACGGCGAAGTGGGGCACTTTATCGTCTGAGCGCACCGAATATACGAATATATCGGAAATGCCCGTGAGCTTTTTCGTGGTTATCGCGTGCTCCTCGGGGAAGATGGTCAGGAACACCGCCGAGGGGGCTGACTTTACAGCTGTGAGTGCTTCGCTGTCGCCGGTATAGGCGTATTCAAGGTAATGCCCTACGGACTCCGTCATCTGCTCCAGCATTGAGACTGACAGCTTTTCCAGCAGCAGTCTGCTTGAGACCTCAAGGCTGTAGCTGCTTCCGAGGGCGCTTCCGCCGATGGAGGCGTGCTTGAAGACCACTCCCTTGTCGGTGACGGAATAGCTGTATGTGCCGCTGCCCGAGGTAAGTATGAGACTTCCGCTTTCAGCCTTGCAGCTGTCCCAGGCTCTTGAGAAGCAGGGGGTGAAGTCTTTGTCGTATACAACGGTCAGGTTTTTGTCCGAGGTATGTGCGAAATAGAGGGTGCAGCCTGCCGACCTTATCCTCTCTATGGACGAATACACGAAAGGTATCGTAATATTGCCGTCATAGTCTATGCAGCCGAACAGCTCTTTGCCGCGGATAAGCTTTGAGGCGATGCACACATCGGCTGCTTCCGTGAATCTCAGCTCCTGCCATTCGGGAGATACCACGACTCTGTCGCTGGTGTCGATTATGCCGCAGAGCCCCGAGGCGTCCTGAAAGATACGGTTGCCTGAGGTGTCGGTGTCCAGTTTTTTCTCGATAGCGGGGGCATTGCCGCCGACGCCGCTGTTCCTGTCGGCACCCGAATAGAACCTTGTTATCGCAATAGCAAGGACAATTATGACTATGAAAAGTACGGAGACTACAAGTCTCATGTGCTTATTCAATGTCTCCGCACCTCCTCCGTCACTTCTTTTCGCTGTCGGCGGAGGACTGCTCCGAAGAAGGCTTCTGAGCCTCAGCCTTGCGCTGGCGGTAGATGTCCTCGGTCTCCTTGGTTATGTAGATGGGACGGTTTTTCGTCTCAAGGTATGTCTTTGAAAGGTACTGACCCAGTATTCCCACGCTGAACAGCTGAAGACCGCTGAACAGGAATATGAGGCACAGCATTGTGGGGTATCCGTCGGGGGCGTTGAGCCAGCCGAAGATAGAACGGATAATGGTGATGACGATGAGTACGAAGGCGATGAAGCAGGTGATAATTCCCAGCAGCGAGGCGATAGCCAGAGGAGCTGTTGAGAAAGCCATGATGCCTTCGAGAGAGTATTTGAACAGTCCCCAGAATGACCATGATGAGGTGCCTGCGGGACGCTCCACGTTTTCGTATTCGATGTATCTGGTATTGAATCCCACCCAGCTGAATATGCCCTTTGAGAATCTGTTGTACTCGGTCATATCCAGTATGGCGTCGACCATCTGGCGGCTCATGAAGCGGAAGTCCTGAGCGCCGTCAACGATCTCGGTCTGAGAGATCTTGTTCATTATCTTGTAGAACAGCCTTGCGAACCATGAACGTACCTTTGACTCGCCCTTGCGGCTGACGCGGCGTGTGGTGGCACAGTCGTATTCGCCGTTGCGGACATAGCTGTACATCTGGGGCAGGAATGACGGGGGGTGCTGGAGGTCGGCGTCCATTACGACAACATAGTCGCCCCTGGCGTTTTTCAGACCTGCGTACATACCCGACTCCTTACCGAAATTTCTTGAGAACGAAATATATCTCACGCGCTGATCCCTGTCGGCGAGAGAGCGCAGTATATCAAGGGTAGTATCCTTTGAGCCGTCGTTGATGAACAGGTATTCAAAGGTGAGCTCGGGGAAGTCCTTTGACATCTGCCCTGTCACCTTGGTGATCTCCTCATAGAACATTGGGAGCACTTCCTGCTCATTATAGCACGGAACTACTACAGAAACGAGTTTCACTTTTTTTCCTCCTTCAAAGAAGCTGCCGGCAGCTCCTGCTGATAGCTTTCCTGAGTCTGCCAATACACTATTAATAATACAACAAAATCGGCGATAATGCAAGAGCAAAATGAAGGATTTCAGAATTTTTTACGTCTATGTAAAATAATAGCAGTAATGGAGCATGATTTTGTTCTATCTGATAGGGAGGTCAAAACGGGCAGAAGGTGAGAAAGCAACGTATTACTCGCATTTGTCTAATTTAACTTAAACAATGTAAGTAAGATTTGACAAAAAAATCAATAACGATTTGTTATTTTCACCGAAAATTTTAAAATGGGTATAATTTTTGCGTTCATTTTTTAAGAAAGTGTTGATTTTTTTTGAAGTATCATGTATAATATACTTGTATAGATATTCGCATCAGGAGCTTTGCGGCACAGTCCCTCTTTACTGTGCCGGTCAACGAAGCAGAGCAGTTCCTTGCGATTGGGAAATCGGCGTTCCGCTGCCGTAAAGCGGAAGCTGCGGTTTTTCCGCGGTGGGGAGAGGACTATGGATATAACACTGGTAACGTCTTCGTTTGACAAGGTGGTTCACGGCACCGAGAACAACAAAAAGACAGGCTGCGGAATAAACCTTCTCAGGCCGGAAAATGTGACCCGCTTTCACAGGACCTCAAAAATGAGAGATCTGAAGGAGATCACCTGCGAAAAGTGTAAAGCAAATCTGGCAAAAAAGATAATCAGAGCGGATAAGAAAGAAATGGCGCTTCTCCTCAAGGAGGAGAAAAAGCGCGAAAAGCTGGGTATCGGCGATGAGGGCATCGTTCCTCTCGGAAATACCACGGCAAGGATCACAAGAGATCCTGATGCAAAGAGAAAAGAGGAAGAAGCAAGAAGACAGGCTGCCGAGGAAGCAAGACGCAAGGCGGAAGAAGCAAGGAGAGAGGCACAGCAGAACGCTCCGCAGGATCCCGAGCCTCCCGTAAACACTATCCCCGGTACAGGAGTCGCAATGGACGCAAGTCTGGCACAGTTTGCCATAAATACTCCTCAGAACGAGCCCGAGCCTGCACCCGCACCTGCTCCTGCCCCTGCACCTATGGCTGCACCTGCTGCTGAGGACGATTTCCTCGCACAGTTTGCAATAAACAAGCCCGACAGCGAACAGGAAGCTGCTCCCGCAGCTCCGAGACCCGAGGACGACTTCCTTGCACAGTTCGCTATCCCCGCACCCCAGGCGGCAGAGCCCGTTCCCGAGCCTGCTGTACAGCCCCAGACCGAGGAGGACATAATGCAGATGTTCTCCATCAACAACGCTCCCGTACAGGAACAGCCCTATGGTCAGCCCTACGGCGAGCCGCTGTACAATCAGCCGCCTATGTACAACGATCAGCAGATCATTGATGTCCAGGGGAATGAGCTTTCAGCTGCGGACCCTGTTTACAGCGGCATTCCACAGACAGCAGATGACGGACAGGAAATGATCCAGGGAAGCGAGTGGGATTTCGTTGCAAATCAGCTTTTCGGCGTGGACGGCACTGTTCAGCCCGTTGCCGAGCCGGTCATGACAGAGCCTGTAATGGCTGATCCCGCACCCGTTTATCCCCAGTATGACGAAAATCTTACCGGGGAAATGGATGAGCTTGACATTCCTTCCATGGGGAATATGGCAGCACCCGTCCTTGATGAGATACCCACAGTTGAGGACATCACAGCTCCCGTCCTTGATGAGATACCCACAGTCGGGGACATAGCAGCTCCCGTCCTTGACGAGATACCCACAGTCGAAGACATCGCAGCTCCCGTTCTTGACGAGATACCTACAGTCGGGGACATCGCAGCTCCCGTCCTTGACGAGATACCTACAGTCGGGGACATCGCAGCTCCCGTCCTTGACGAGATACCCACAGTTGAGGACATCACAGCTCCCGTCCTTGATGAGATACCCGCATTCGAGGACATCGCAGCTCCCGTACTGGACGATATTCCTTCGGCAGGCGACATGGCAGCACCCGTGCTTGACGAAATACCCGCATTCGAGGACATCGCGGCACCCGTCCTTGATAACATTGATCCGGTCGAAAACATCGCAGCACCTGTGCTGGATGATATTGCAGGACCCATATTTAATGAGCCTTTAATGGCAGAAGAGGAGTTTACAGATATGAGTGATTATAATTATGTTGCACCCGGCAGAAGTGCAGACGATAATACAGAGAATACAGAGCAGCCCAGACAGGCAGCACCCCAGCAGCCCCAGATCATCAAGGTGCCTCAGCTTGCAGGCTATGATGCTAATAACCAGCCTATCTACAAGTATATGCAGATGAAGCTGGCAGGCTACGACCAGAAGGGTCAGCCTGTTTATGTGCCCCTTCAGGCAGCTCCCAGACCTCAGCAGGCAGCACCTGTTCAGCAGGCAGCAGCTCCCGCTCAGCAAACAGCAGCTCAGGCACAGAGAGCAGCAGCAGCTCTCGTTCAGCCTGCGGCACCCGTACAGCCCGCAGCACCTGTAAACTCACCTGTTCCCAAGAAGCCCGTTCAGCAGACAGGCGTTCCCAAGGCAAATATCTCACAGATCGCAGTAAATCCTCACAGCAAGCAGACTTCACAGGCATTCATCAACGCTATCTCAAGCTCCAAGGAGTATGCTGACAAGAACCTTATCGAAACACAGGGCCTCAAGGCTAACAGCCCCATACTTAACTCTGTTGAGGACGTTCTCTCAACTATGGGCGATGATACAGCAAAGAGACAGAAGGCTGCACAGACACAGCAGGCTGTTCCGGTATTCGAGGAGTATAAGGCTCCCACAAGAAATACCTACAGAGGCGGCGGCTCATCACCCAAGATGCACCAGCCCCTTGAGAAGGACGTTCGCTATATGACAAAGTCCGAGCTCAAGGCTAAGAAGAAGCAGGACAAGATCGATGCCAAGTTCAGAAAGGAAATGTCCAAGAGAGGCTTCTGATCAAACCAGCACAAATGAAATGAGGAGAAATAATGGCAGAAAACAAGATCCTTGAGGAGCTGAGAGCTAAGCTCACCGACTCCCTTGACGAGAATAACGACTTCCTGCGCAGGGAAGCTGAAAGATTTGCAAAGGAGAAGAACGCCGAGGGCGTTGAGGCGGCTACACAGCTGATCGTTGAGATAATGCCCCAGTCCCAGAAGGACGAGGTCGAAAGACTGACACATATTGACGGTATGCGTCTCGATGAGATGCAGAGCAAGATCGTCGAGCTGATAAACAAGAAGGAGTTCAACGAGGCAAAGGCTCTTTCCGAGCGCCTCTACAAGAAGATAATCCTCGACTATCAGGAAGGGGAGAAATCAAAGTTCGTCTCCCTGAGAAATCCCTTTGAGGATAATCTTTATCAGCTCAGATACAAGCCCGACAAGATACTCAACCGCACACCCTTTGATTTCGGTACCATGATAACTACATACGGCTATCTGCTTGTTGAACAGGACTCACCCATTGATGCTATCCCCGTTCTGGAGAAGGCTCTTGAGTTCAATCCCCTGGACTGCGGTCCCAGATTTGAGCTTGCAGAGGTGTATAAGCTCCTGAAAAACAAGAGAATGATCATTGAGACCACTAAGGAGACCCTGAAGGTGGCTTCCTCACCTGTGGCTATCGCAAGATGCTATGCAAATATGGGCTATGCGCTGACAGATATGGGCGAGTATGACGATGCAGCAGTTTTCCTTACCGCCAGCGTTATCTTCGCACCTCACCCTGCTATCCCCTATGAAATGCGTGACCTTGTCCAGAGAAAGGGCAGTCCAATAAAGCAGCCCACCCGCGAGGAGATAGTTGAGACCATGAAGAAGTACGGTATCGAATTCGGTCCCAACGAGGACGTAGTTTCCGTAGCTGCACAGCTTTCCGCAAACTATCTCATGGAGGAGGACATCCCCAACGCTCTCATGGCGCTGAAGATGACCTACAATCTCACCCGCGACGAGGAGATAAAGAAGATCATACTCAAGTATGAACCCGACGCACGGCAGCTGGTGCCCAACCAGGAGCCTGTTGCCGAGGAGGGCAAGCCCAATATCACACAGACTGTGAACGAGGCTCCCGAAGAGTGATAAACGGCATAAAGCCGCGGTATCAGGATATTTATTCGTTTAAAAGTTTTGCCCCTGAGTGTTCAGATGATATAATCCCCTTAAAGTAGACACACGAAAAAACAAAAGCGTGTGAAAGCTGTAAGGGGGTTATTTTATGTCAAGAGGAAGTAAGCTAACAGATGAAGAACGCATAGCGGCAGTGCAAGAATA
>Ga0255347_1002740_pt1 | contig 24265 bp, 19 predicted proteins | sample wastewater_treat_2_FD_192479 | JGI IMG/M metagenome (GOLD analysis project Ga0255347, IMG submission 192479) | Wastewater microbial communities from Lulu Island WWTP, Vancouver, Canada - plant24 | ecosystem: Engineered > WWTP > Wastewater > Unclassified | place: Canada: Vancouver, British...
TAATCGTCAACTTTTGTAAATGATAAATTAGGACACCATATCCAAAACAGCTTGAAATCGGTAAAATAGCAATAATGTTTGAGATAACCGAAAGGACGGATTATGATGATCGATGCACTTTACAACTATCGCCAGGGAGATATTCACTCTGCTGAGTTCTCAGATGAGTTCAACAAGCTCTGTATACCCTTTGAGAAGTCGCTGAGTGAGGAGCAGATCGAAGTGTTCCACAAAATCCTCGACTGCGTAAGCGATACTGCCGCCGCTGAGATGAGAGCTGCATACAAGGTCGGTTTTAAGGACGGCGTAAGAATAATGGTTGAAGCTAATTCGTGAGTATTTATTAACAACATATATTATGAATAAAGCATAAACACCTTGTCTTTTCTGAAAGGACAAGGTGTTTATGCTAAATATTTATATTATAAGGGTAGAAAGTATCCTGAAACCTTGACAATCATGACGAAATTTGGTATTATAATATAGGAATATTAGCGTGAGAGTGTATAAAATCTCACCATATTCCTTATTTTTATTTGAGAAAATTTAGAGGAGTGTACATATAATGACGGGTTTTTATGAGTCCTTGTTAGCACTACTGAAAAAAGATACAAGATTTGTAGCTGAAGACGGAACTTTTTTACGCAACGCTGTTTATGAAGCTACTATGAAGATGGACGAGGGACTTATCAGGCTTCTTCTTTCAAGTGAGGAAACCAGCTGCCGTTTCTTTACTGACGTTGACGGAGTGAAAGTGTTTGACAAGATAGGCTTTGCGTGGGTGATTAATAATCGTCAGTTCTTGCCTGATAGCTATACACGTTTCAAAAATAAAATAGGTCTTGTTGATGAGAACGGTGAAATGATCTCCACTTCCAGCAACGTGGAATTGGTTTTCCCATATAAAGACTGTGTTTTAGAGGGTGGACAGACAAAGGAAGACCAGAAGCGTTCAGAGATTTTCTATAACGAAACGCTTGCACCTGACGAAGTGGATCGTCTGTTATATCCAAAAGTATTTGTTAATGCAACACGTTATTCTGCAAGCTATCAAACTGACATGACAGGACAACCTATCAAAGATACCTTTGCGATTGATACTGAAACGCCTCAGACTTTTGATACAACAGATAATTTAATTATTAAAGGTAATAATCTTCTATCTCTTGCTTCACTTCTGAAAAGGTATGAGGGAATGATTAAGTGTATATATATTGATCCACCTTATAATACAAAGGAAGATAGTTTTGGGTATAACGACTCCTTTAAACACAGTACATGGCTGACATTTATGAAAAATAGACTCATTTTAGCTAAAAAGCTTTTGAAAAAAGATGGAGCTATTTTTGTTCACATCGATCATCATGAGTTAGGATATATAAATGTACTTATGGACGAAATATTTGGCGTAGAAAATAAAGTTCAGATTATAGCGGTAAAAACTGCCTCACCGGCTGGCTTTAAAACAGTTAACCCAGGACCGATTGATGTTACAGAATACATACTTTTTTATACAAAGAACAAGTCAATGTATAAGTTTAAAAAAGGCTATGTTCCTGTTGGATACAATGAAAACTATAATCTTGTGCTTCAACGTTCCGAAGACGTAAGAGATTGGAAATTCATTCCTATCAAAGAAGCGGTTATTAAAGAAGCTGGCTTTAGTTCTGAAAAAGAAGCCAAACAGCAATATGGTAGTGCGTGGAAGGTTCTGCTCAGTCATTTAATCGAAGAATATGCTTTTAATCATGCTAAAGATGTTGTAAGTATAAGAGATCCTCATAAACCCACTGCCACAATAAAACAGCTAATGGAGCAATCCAAATCGGTTGATTATGTACTTGAGTATAAGCGAGAAGACGGAACATCGGGTTATATCTATCACGGAGGCGCACTTGCATTCTATTCTAATAAGCTACAGCAATTAGATGGAGAACTAACTGTTACAGAGTTGCTTTCAGACTTCTAGAGTCACATTTCATGGGCGGGTATTGCTCGTGAAGGCGGAGTGAAACTTAAAAATGGTAAAAAGCCAGAAAAACTAATTAAACAGATATTTGATATTTCTACTGATCCAGGAGATATTGTCCTTGATTTTCATGTTGGTTCTGGTACAACTTGTGCTGTCGCTCATAAGATGGGACTCAAATATATAGGCTGTGAACAGCTTGATTATGGAGAAAACGATGTTGTTGTAAGGCTCAAAAACGTTTTATTAGGAGACAGTACAGGAATTTCTAAAGCTGTATCATGGCAAGGTGGAGGTTCGTTTGTTTGCTGTGAACTGGCAAAACTTAATCAGACTGTTGTTGAGGAAATAGAGTTAGCAAGCGATGAGGAAGCATTGACGGATATTTATGAGCGTATGCTTCAAACAGGCTTTATCAGCTATAAAGTCAATCCGAAAGATATTGCAGAAGCAGCAGACGATTACGCTTTACTCTCTTTTGAAGATAAGAAACGTTTTATGATGGAGCTTCTTGACAAAAATCTGCTCTATGTGAACTATTGCGATATGGACGATGTAGAATATGGTATCTCAGATGAAGATAAGGCTTTCACAAGAAGCTTTTACGGGGAGTAATGTTTTATGGCTTTTTTATATGATAAGATCGAGGCATTCAGAGAGTTTGGGACAGTAAAAAGCGTACCGCATTATATATCCCAGAATCTTAATCCTAATTTTGAACTTCGTCCATATCAAATACAGGCATTTGAGAATTTCATAACCTTCTTTGAGGGAGATAAATGCCCGAAGCCGACACAAGTGTTATTTCACATGGCAACAGGCAGTGGTAAGACACTTATCATGGCTGGACTTATGCTGTATCTTTACAAGCAGGGTTATCGTAACTTCTTATTCTTTGTTAATCTGTCAAATATTGTAGAGAAAACAAAGGTCAACTTCTGTGACAGCACTACGTCAAAGTACCTTTTTGCAGAGGAAATCATTATTGATGGAGAACGTGTCAAGATCAATCAGGTAAGTAATTTCCAGAATTCCGATCCTAATGCAATCAATATCTGCTTTGCTACTACACAAGGACTACATAGCGATATGTGGGGTACAAAAGAGAATTGTGTATCATTCGATGATTTTGAAAGTCAAAAAGTTGTTCTTATCTCCGATGAGGCACACCACCTTAATGTAGATACAAAGAAAAAACTTTCCTCGGAAGAAGAAGATAACCGAAAATCATGGGAATATACGGTCAATAGGATTTTCGGGTGCAACAGGGATAACATTTTACTTGAATTTACAGCGACTTGCGATTTAGAAAATGATAACATAAAAGCTGCATACGAAAACAAGATTATATTCGATTATGCTCTTGCAAAATTCTATAACGATAAGTACTCAAAGGATATAATGACATTGCGTTCCGATCTTACGGTCATGGAGCGTGTCTTGCAGGCTCTTGTCATAAGTCAATATAGATTGAAGGTCTTCCAATCGCATCGTATGGCAATAAAACCTGTTGTTCTATTTAAGGCGGCAAAGATAGCGGACAGTAAAGCATTCATGGAGGATTTTATTGATATGATCGGTAAGCTGACTGCCGACCAATTGGAAGTGCTTTCTAATTCCGTTGATACCGACATTATGCGTACAGCATTCCACTATTTTGCTGTTCACGGTATTTCATTAGATACGTTAGCAGCTGAACTGCGTGATGACTTTTCAGAATCGCATTGTGTATCTGTCAACGATGATAAAGATGCTACACAAAAGCAACTGCTGCTCAACTCGCTTGAAGATATGGATAATCCATACAGAGCTATATTCGAGGTAAAGAAACTTGATGAGGGTTGGGATGTACTAAATCTCTTTGATATTGTACGTCTATACGAAACAAGGCAGTCTGGTGGAAAGAAGATTTCTCCTGCAACCATAGCCGAAGCACAGCTTATTGGTCGTGGTGCGAGATACTGCCCGTTCCAGCTTGATGATGAACAACCAAAATTCCAGCGCAAGTATGACAATGATGTTGGAAATGAAATGCGTGTTTGTGAAACACTTTACTATCACTGCCAGAATGATCATCGTTACATTACTGAACTTCGTACTGCTTTGCGTGAAATTGGTCTTGATAAGAGCAAGGTCATTCAGCGAGAGTATGTTTTAAAGGACGAGTTTAAGGATACAGAGCTGTATAAAGAAGGCATGATCTTTTTGAATGATAGAGTCCTTAAAAGCCGTAAGGAAGTACATAGCCTTCCGGCAACTATTAGAGACAATATCTATACGTTCCATGCATCTTTGGGAGTATCTGCTGTTGATGTTGTCTTTTCTGATGATGATAGAAAGGACGTAAAGAGCAGTCAGGTATTAAAATCGTTCACCATAAATGAAATAGCAGATATTAACTATGCGATTGTTTATAGAGCATTAAGGAAATATCCTGTTTATAATTTCAACGCCCTGCAATCGCACTTTCCAAATGTGAAGTCTGTTAGACAATTTGTTACAGATGAAAAGTATCTCGGTTCTGTAAAGATTGATATATACAGTAAAGATGATAATCCATCTATTGATATAATTTATAAAGCTGTTTTTAAGGCTCTTGGTAAAATAGCAAACGCTATATCTGATATAGAAGAAACATATGAAGGAACTACGGACTTCAGACCACAGTCAATCGGGTTACTGTTTCACAATAAGATTGTCAATTATTCCGATTTACATGATGGAGGCGGTGGATTTTCTCAAAATGATCCAACTATTAAACCTGAATGGAGAATAGACTTATCTGCGGAAGATTGGTTTGTCTACACCGATAATTATGGCACTTCTGAAGAGAAAGCATTTGTTGCTTTCTTTAAGGGGTATGTAGATAAATTAAGACAGGTGTATAGCAGGATTTACCTTATTCGCAATGAACGTGAATTTCACATCTATTCTTTTGATGACGGCAGTCGATTTGAACCTGACTATGTGCTATTTCTACAGAAAGATAATTCAGACGGATTTGATCAACTACAGATTTTCATTGAGCCTAAAGGTGATCACTTGCTTGATAAAGATAAGTGGAAAGAGGATTTCCTATTACAATTGAAGGACAAAGCGAAAGCTATAAAACTGTTTAAAGATGATAACAACTATAACATTTGGGGATTACATTTCTTTAATCAAAGTAGTCGTATGAGTGATTTCAAGAGTGATATGGCATCTTTTATCGGTGAGTGAGATGACCTTAGCCTAATGGCGCACCCGTTTTCCGTTCCGCATAAGTCATAATCAGAATTGTGGCGCATACCACAACAGGCACAAACCCTATTGGAACTGAATAACCGCAAGCTCTTGGAAACGCTCTGTAAGCGTTTCTGAGGGCTTTTTCTTTTCATCGGTTAGTTTTCCGCTCCGCAGGCTCGGACGTTGCTGTGAGGCTTTTCCGTTCGCCAGACGGTCAAGCTGAGGTCTGCTCGGTGATACCGTGACGGATTTCATACTCACGCACACGGCGGTAAAAGGTATTAGCCGACATATCCATTCTCCGCATAAAGTCCCTGCCTGTGATATTCTTCGACTTCCATTCCCCATAGAGCTGCCCGAACCTCGTCCAGTCGGTGGGGATAGGTTTCCGTCCCGTGTATTTGCCCTGTGCCTTAGCAATTTCGATGCCCTCACGCTGTCGCTGTTTGAGCTGCTCACGCTCCAACTGTGAGAGCGCTGCGAACACGGTAAGCATAAATTTGCCCGTAGGCGTGTCGGTGTCGATGTTCTCCTTATGGCTGACAAGGGTAACACCCTTGTCGGCGAGAGTGTCGATGATGTTCAGCAAGTCTTTCGTGGAGCGCCCTAAACGGCTGATACTCTCGATGTAGAGCGTGTCACCCTCACGCACATAGTCAAGCATAGCCCTGAGCTGAGGGCGGTCTGTGTTTGCTCCTGACAGCTTCTCGGAGAAGATGCGGTCAACCTGATAACTGCACATGATCTCCTGCTGTCTCGCTGTTTCCTGATGTTCGGTGGAAACACGGATATAACCTATTTTGCTCATAAAATCTTCCTTTCGTTATTCCAGATAGTCTTTCTTTCTCTGCTGAGAGCGTTTCTTCTCCTGATACTGCCTGTTACGCTCCTGCTGTTCCTTGTTTTGGAGATAATTACGCACCTGTCGGGTGTACTTGTGTGCCGTGTCACGCTTAGTGACAAAGGCATTATGCTCAGGCAACAGAGCATTGTATTTCTCTTTCAGCTTGGTGGACTTCGCCTGCAAATCGTTCTGCTTAGGCATTTTCCCTTTGATGTAGTAAGGCTTGATATGCTCGGCAATATACTTGTCGGCTTCTTCAAATGCGTCGATAGCGGCAGCATTCTTCTTGCGGAAACTCTTTTGTGTAAAAGCAGAACGCTCCTGATACTCCTTGTATATAGCATAGTTCCGAGAATGCTGTTCCATCATCGCAATGAGCTTGTCTATCGGCTCTATCTTAGCTCTCAGCTTGGCAAGTTCGTCCGTGTGGTCATCAGGATGCTTGAAATTCCAGAAGAAGCCCCTGAGATCGTCAAGCGATGTGATACCGCCAGCTTCAAGGTCGGCAATCATCTTATCGCTGTCACGCATACCCCTGATCTCTGCCCACGGATCTTCTTCCTTTTCAGGTGCTTTACTCTCGGTAAGTGTGGGCTGTGGTATCGGGGCAGACGGTTCAGGCTTCGGCTCGGTGGGCTTTGCAGAAGATGCGTTAAGCATATCAAGCTGTGCCTGCCGTCTTGCTCGTCGGGCTGCAAAGAACTTCTCCACCTGTTCCGCAGCAGCTTTCCTCCTTGCGGTTTCACTCTTTTCTGTGATAGTATTAGGCTCGGCAGATTGTTTCGGCTTTGTCGGTGCGGTGACTGTCTGTGTCGGCTTCGGCTCGGTCTTTGGAACAACAGGCTTCGGCGGTTCGATAAGCATATCGGGAGTGACATTCGCCGCTGACATCTTTTCCTGTATCTCTGCTATCTGCTCGGCTATGCGTTCGGGGGGTGAAGTCTGCGCCCAGGGTGTCGGCTCTTGTAAACTTCTGTTGACCGTCACCTGATAGCCTGAATTTCAGCTTAACCTTATTGCTCGGCTTATACACATATTCGATACCGCACTCACTGCACTTTTCAAGAAAGTCCTTGAAGTCACGGCTGTAAAGCATGACCTCTGCAATTCTGACACGGAGTTTATCTTTCCACGACTTGCCCTCTTTCTGCATATCCCTCTCAAAGTGAGATACCCCATGTCCCTTTTCAGGCTCGGAGATAACAGATATACCGTGTTCGGCACATATCTCGTCCGAAATCTCACGCAGCTCTGCCCACGCTCTTTCGTTCTTCCTGCCCTGGTTATGTTCGGTGGTGAAACTAAGCCCGTTATACAGATTTGTGTTGTTGAAAATGATGTGACAGTGCAAATGCGACTTATCATGGTGGACGGCTATCACATACTGATAATCACCTTTCAGATAGCGGTCGCAAAGCTCCTCTCCGATCTGCATAGCCTGTTCGGGTGTGACTTCGCCGGGGGCAAAGCTCTGAATCATGTGATAGGCAAGGATTTGGGTGCGTCCTGTTCCTGTGTTTCGGACGGCTCGGAAGTCCTCGCTTGCTCCTGCGCTGTCGGCTCGGCAAGCATAAGAGTTGACATATATACCGTTGACGGTCTTATCATCTCTTGTGATGTAAGCGATTGCTGCGCTGACTGTTGCCCTGATCGTATGGATAGAAGTGTATGCCAAATTTCGTTTACCCCTTTCTTTATCTCGGTAATATCCTCGGCATATATGTGACCTGTGCTGTAAAGTCGGACAAGTATCTGGTTGATGTTTGCTCCGATGCGTTTCATCAGGCGATTGGTTTCTGCAATCTCGGTGCGGTCGGGAGTGAGATCAACCCTCGCACGAACACAGTCACGGATATACTCGGTCTTGTTCTTGTAACCGTACTGCTCACACTTCGCTAAGATGTCTTGCATTTCCGATTCCGTAAAGCGAACATTCAGCGTGTAGGACTTCTTCTCCCTCTTGCGTTTCAGGTACTTGCGTTCATCGTCCGTAAGCTGGCTCTCGTCCTTGTCGGCAAGACTCTTATCAAGGTCGGCTCTGACCTCTTGGTCAAGTGCGTGATTGATAGCACCCTCATAGGTCATACCCTCGAACTCCATAGCCTTGTGCTTGGGTGGTCTGCCACGCTTCTTTTTTCCTGTGTCCATAGTGGTGTCTCCTTTGTTTTTATTTCGGCGTAAGCCGATTATTTTCTGACCGCTGTGCGGTCATTTCGGGGCTTGGGGTGTCCCCAACAAGCATTTGGTATTTTCGCTCGCTGTGCGGCGCAAAATACAATGCTTGTTATTTTTGTTGCGCTATGGCGCATATTTTTTTCGCCTGAGCTTGTCTCTCTGCTCAGGCTTTCGATGCTCCGTCAGCGAATTTGGAGCTATGCGACTTAATCTCTCCGCCGCTTTGGTCGGCGGTCATTCTCGCTCACGCTTCAGCGTGATGCTCATAATTCTCATCGGTATCAATATTCTAAACTGGTACGGCGCAGTTTCAGCGCAATGAGGGCGGCAATCCGGTGAAAAGTTTGCCGTTTAAATTTTCCCCATAACAACTTGACGAACTCGAAAACTCTAATGGTGCACAAAGTTCATGCGCCCTGCGAATAGACAGATAGTTCTGAAATTTGCTATAATATTATCGTGGGGTTAAATCAAATCCTGCGATACTCAAAACCGAAAAGAGGTGATGCGAATGAGTAAGAAAGCGAAAGCTGAGGTCGCTGACGAGTCCGCCGTTATCATTACGGATGCCGTGCTTGCCGAGAATCAGGCGAAGCTCGATAGCTACGAAAAGGCTATCAAGGCAGCGCACGAGCGCAGACGTAAGGTCATCATCGAAAGCAAGCTCTACACCTACGATAAGCTCTCACAGCTTTACAGCGGTGCTGAGGGGCAGGCGCTTCTCGATGCTGTGACCGCAGAGCATACGCTGATTGGTAAGTTGACCGACAGCGGAATGTCCTACGCTGACATTGAGGGACTGGTCGATAGCTCTGACGGTGCAGACAGCAAGTCGGACAACAGCTCGGACGATGATGTTGCTGACGGACAGACTTCCTTTTTTGAAAACGAAAATCCGTATACGGTTTAATATAACCGACAACAAAACGATAGCTGTAAGGGACGGCAGCAATGCCGTTCCGCACGGCTATAATCACAACCAACAACCATGAGGGTGATAGATAAAAAGCGAAGCCCTCAGACCTATAAGCGTAGATATAGATAAGCTAAGGAGATAAATTCGCTATGAAACAGAAAACTATGCAGGAGCTGAATGAGCAGTACAAGGACTGCCCTCAGCGTGAAAATGAATATACTGTCTGCGGACAGAAGATGATCGTGGTGAGCCACTTCATCGGGGATAAAGACCTTGATGATGAGCTTTACCGACTTGCGTTCGACAGGGCGCTTAATGAGGTACTGAACAAACCTATCCGAAGCTGTGAAAGTGTCTGAAAATTTCAGAAACCACTTGCTTTTATCGGTGGTGCGCGCTATAATGGGTGTATTACCGATAAAAGCTGCTTTGGAGGAAAGGAGTGTTTATGTTACCAAAGCAGGATAATTACAAGGTGGGTATCTACCTCCGCTTGTCTAAAGACGATGAGCGACAGGGAGAATCCCTCTCAATCGAAAACCAGAGACGAGTCCTCACAAACTATGTGAACGAACAGGGCTGGTCTATCTATGACGAGTATGTCGATGACGGAATTTCGGGCGTGTCCTTTGACCGTCCAGGGGTCCAGAGAATGCTCGATGATGCAAAGGCAGGCAGGATCAATCTTATCATCTGCAAGGATATGAGCCGTTTCGGAAGAAACTATATCCAGGTCGGACAGTATGTAGATTACCTGTTTCCGATGTACAATATCCGCTTCATTGCACTGACCGACAACATTGATACGCTTAACAGCGACAGTGCTTCAATGGATATGCTCCCGATCATGAATGTTTTTAACGAGTGGTACGCTGCCAACACTTCAAAGAAGCTCCGTGCCGTGTTTGAGAGCAACGCAAGGTCGGGCAAGTATAAATGCACCTACTGTGCATACGGCTATTTCAAAAGCGATGACGGCTTTAATACTCCGATCATTGATCCGTATGCCGCCGCTATTGTCCGCCGTATCTTTGAGATGAGGGCAAAGGGCTTCAACCCGAAAAAGATAGCCGATATTCTCAATGCAGAGCATATCCCCACGCCGTCTGATTATCAGTATCAGCGACTTGGCAAGCCGAATCCCCATAACACTTCACACCTGTGGGGCAATATCAATGTTCAGCGTATTCTGAAAAATCCGATCTATCTCGGCAAGCTCGCTCAACTGCGTACCACCTCGGTAAGCTACAAGAACCACAAGACAATTCAGAAACGCCCGGAGGATTGGGCGGTGGTCGAAAACAACCACGAGCCTATCATCACCCAGGAACTGTGGGACAAGTGCCGTGAGGTTGATAGATCGGTGAGCCAGGGCAAGCGTGACCATAAGGGTGTTACCGCTCCGCTTTCAGGTTTCCTTTACTGTGATTCCTGCGGTTCAAAGATGCGGCAGCACAACGGCGGCAAGGGCTGTAAGCCTGCCTACACCTGTGGTCTGCATAGTCGCTGTGGCGGTGATGTGTGTTCTACGCACTTCATCAAGCAGTATCTTATTGAAGCCACGGTGCTTGCCGATATTCAGGCGAAAAGCCGTATGGTACTGCGTGAAGCAGATGCAAAAGCAAGGTTTATGGCATACGAGTCCAGGCAACACGAAAACCGTTCCGCTGAGGAAAAGAAGCGTGAAGCTGAGGTCAAGAAAAGACTTGATGAGCTTGACAAGCTGATTCAGGGTATCTATGAGGATAAAGTCCTCGGTCGTGTTCCCGAAGATGTTTGTATCAATCTGCTTGAAAAGTACAGCACCGAAAAGAAGTCGCTCTCTGCGGAGTACGAAGTGATCTTGGAGCGTGAAAAGACTGACAAGCAGGACGAAGCCGATGTGGACGAGTTCATGAGCCGTCTGCGTAAGTATGCAGGAGCTACGGAGCTTACAAGAGAAATGTGCCTTGATCTAATCGGCTATGTGACCGTTGACGAGAACACGGGTGATCGTTCAAAGCCCAGAAAAATCCATATCTATTACAAGTTCCTTGATAAGGAGCTTGCTGACAAGCATAACGCCCTTGCGTGAGTGAGGGCGGTTTATTCCAACAATTTATAGTGTCCATAAGTGTTCCTTACATTGTTCAGGAAAAACACCTGATCTTCTGCATTTTCCGCAGAATAGTTGATAAGCACATAGAACACATGACCGTCCTTTGTAGTAACGGCAATGAACTGCATTTCCTCGGAATTGTAGACAATTCTTTCGGACTTGATAAGCGTTGCATTACCGTCCGTATCATAGTAGGAATCGCCGTAATAATCAGGCTCAACCTCAGTTGTCCCTGCTTCGGCAAGGTCACTCATGACCTCACGGAACTTCTCCATATCGTCGGTGTTATCTTCTGAAACAGAAGAAGTTTCCTCAGTATCGGAATTTTCCTCTGTATCGGCAGTTGTCTCCGTAGTATCTGCCGAACTATCCTCATCGACCGCAGTAGTCTCTGCCGTATCTTCTGCGGCAGTTGCCTTTTCAGCGGCAGAAGCGGTAATACCGCCCACGCTTGCAGTTGCAAGCATGAAAGCTGCAAGCATAGCACTAAAAAATCTTGCTTTCATTTGTATCCTCCTCGGAATTTGTATTGATTGATATTTCGCCGTTTGCAAGCGCTTCAAGCATATCGTCCGTAATGCCCTGTGAACGAAGGCGCATGAGTGTGTCATGCTCCTTTGTCACAAGACTGTTTACGTCCTTGATCTCACAGCTAAAAACTACGGCGAGCTGAGAGTGTTCAAGCACCCTCGCTTCGGACTCCAGTTTTGCAAGTTCCTCCTTATCGGACTGGATGCGCTTTCGCAGGAAGTCCTGTCGCTGATGATTCTCAGCGATTTTTTTGTCTATTCGCTCCATAGTCCCTCCTTAATACAGCACCAGTCGGGGATCAATATAATCCCAACCGTAGCCGTCCGTGTCTATATAAATGTGGAAATTCACATTTCCTGCTTTTGTTTTTGCAAACTCCTGTCCGTCATTGACCGTATCGCCCTCAGAAAAACCGCTTAACAGCACAGCATTTGCAATGGTGACTTCCGTATCACGCTCAGTTCCGCCCGTACCGTCATACCAATACTCCACATCGTCCTTGCGGATCGTGATCTTGTTTTCATCGGTATTCACATCGGTGATCTTGCCCTTGAACGGAGCTTTGAGCCTATCGCCATTGGTGCAGTACACCTTGATACCCTGATACAGACCGTCGCTGTCGGTGTTCCAGCCTGTCATTTCATAGCCGAACTCACGTTTCAGGTCATAGTCACGGACAGTAGCACCCGGAAGAAGATTGTGCAAGGTCTGGTGATTGCCATACATCGAAGCAGAGCCGTCCGTACCGATCAGCAGACTGTAATACTGCAAGCGTTCATCGGAATGTGACATACTGCTGAGTTTGTCAGCAATGACCTCATCAAAGGTCTTGTTCTGCTTGACATTGTAGTAGAGCTTGCACTCCGTTTTCCACTTGTACTTTTCATAGTAGGCGTACATACACACATCGTTCAGACTGCTGTTCCAGATATGCGTATCCGTAGGCGATACCAAGAACCAAGCGTCTGTACCGTCCCAACCCCAAAAACTGCGGTCGTGGCGTTCCGAGCCGTGCATAAAGAAAAATGTGTCGGTATCGTTGTCGATGTAGTAGAACGGGTGGCTTGTGCCGGAATACCAGCGGTGATCCATGATAAAGAAGCCTGTTTCCTTGTAATCGTTCTGTGCATCAAGCACACGGTAGCCGTCTGTAATGCAGAGATAGCCGTCATCGTCCTCATACTGCGAAAGCTCCGATGTGATCGCAATCGGCTTGAAACGGTATCTGTACGGCTGCCCGTCATAGATATAAGCATCTTTCTCAGCTCTGTAATATGTTCCCGATGAAGCATTACCGCCGCCCCAATAGTTGTATGGGGAAAGCTCCTCCCATCGGGACTGATTATCGTACCAATAGACGAACTCATATTCCTCATTGAAAATTTCTTCAAGCAGATCTTCTGTATCGCCGTCAAATTCCCAATAGTAAATATCATCGTTATCGGCATCGAAATCATAGTAGTAAGCACACAAGAAACTCCACAGCTTATAGGTATCGAAGTCATACACAGGATCAAAGTCATAGACCGAGGAACGTCCCCACACCCATTCATCAGGTGTATCTGAGAGATCACCCGTATTTGCTCCAAAAGCAGCAAGACCGTTTTTCCAGTCGGAAGAACTGCCGACCTTGCGTATCTTCTGATTCAGGTTATATGCAAGTTCCGTGTAGTATTTCTCTGCTTCACTCAGGTCATAGTCCTGGGCTGCATATGTTCCGAGGGTGAAACCGCTGTGCGATGAAGTAGCCGAGAAGATCATTGTAAATATCGCAAATACAAGCAATATCACAATGACAGGTATCGCCAAACAAAGAAAGAACTTTTTGACTTCGCTCTCATAGACGTTCTTCACGAATTTCCAAGCGGCTTTCAGAGCTGCGGAAATTGTATCCTTTGCACCTTTTTTCTTTTTGGGCTTAGGCTTTTTCCGCTTCTTGTAGCTGTCATGTTTCTCTTTGAGTCTGCTTTCCTGACGGCTCAGGCGGTTATTTGACTTCGACTTCTTGTCATTCAGGCGGTCACGCTGTTTTTCCTTCTTCTGTAAACGCTGAGGTTTGCTTACTTTCTGAGCCGCAGGCTCGACCACACGCCTTTTTGCAGAGTCGATAGCATGAAGAAAATCGTTGTCCTGATCTTCATTGACCGCCTTTTGCCACGCAGATGCTTTCATTCGCCCTGCGGTATATGTGGCAGGCTTCAATGCAAGCAGTCCCGGATCGCTGAGATGTACAATTTTCCGCTGATTCCTCAGCTCTTTGGTACGGAACTTGCTCTCGGTTTTGAGCTGTTTACGCTCAAATTTCAGCTCACGCTTTGTCTGCTTATACGCCTGCAATCGGCGCTTGTTCATAGCCTTGCGGAGCTTATTGCCGTGGGCAGGCTTGACCTTTGCCTTGTATTCAGCTTTCGCTTGTTTCAGGTCTGCCTTAGTCGCTGCCATTTTCGGCTTTTGTGTTTTTGCCTTATATAGCCTGTTATCGGCTTTCTTTAGCTGTAACTTTGCTTTTTCGAGCTTGTACTGCTTTTTTGTTTTCAGGTGATTGTGAACACCCTTGACAGCATCAGTTGCCGTGCGGCCCATGAGAAATACACCACGGTGATAATCGTCAACCGCTTCACGGGTGTACTTCTGTTTGAGCTTGTTGCGGACTTCACGCTGAGCAATATCCGATGTTTTCAGCCCGACAGTTTCCGCAGCGAGTGCCGTATCGACTGCCGTCTGACCTACATCGTGAACTGCAAAGTTTACCGCACCGACATTTGCCTTGAACAGCTTGCCCCTGACAGTTTTCGGCTGCCATGATTTTATAGTCCTTGTAACCGAGGGAGCATCGCCCGTGATACGGTATTTCGCATTTGCAAACTTGTGAATGATACCCCTGCCGCCGTGGTGCGTTTTTTCACCACGGACGATATGGGCATGGGTATGAAAGCGACCTCTGCGGTTCTGTTCACGGCGGAAGTCTATCTGAAACTGCTTTGTCCGCCTGCTGACTTTATCGAAACGTGCCTGCGCTTTGCGGAGGTTATTCTCTTTTCTTCGTAAGCTCATAAATCCTCCATTCCGCGCGGTTTATGCACTCTCAGTGGGCTTCGTGGTCATGAGTTTATACATTTCCGTATCAGTCGGGAACTTGTCCGTAAACGGCAGTAGCACCTTATCATAGCGGATAAGTCCTTCACCCGGACCGCTGTTCGTGACATACTTCATCTGCTCCTTTGAGATATGGAGCTTCTCAGCGAGAATATCCCTGTCTCCGGCTGCCTGATTGAGCATATACACGAAATCGCTGTTGTCAAAGATGTTCTCGACCTCCTGAGAAGAAAGCAAGTCCTTGACATTTTGGGTGATACCTGTCGGCACACCGCCCCACTTACGGAAACGCTTCCAGATCTCAGCGGAATACTTCGCTGTCTGTTCCTCTTTGAGAAGAAGGTGGAACTCGTCGATATAGTAGCGAGTGATCTTCTTTTTCTCACGGTTAGCGGAAACCCTGTTCCAAACCGTATCCTGAACAATGAGCATACCGACTTTCTTTAACTGGTTGCCCAACTCCTTAATATCGAAGCAGATGATACGATTGCTCATATCAATGTTGGTGCGGTGATTAAAGAGGTTCTGGCTGCCGTTGACGAACATTTCAAGGCTGTTCGCCACACGCAGAGCGACTTCGCCCTCCTCATGAAGCTCTCTCTGCAAATCGGAGAGAAGCGGCATCTTGTCCTCAGTCGGTTCATTCTCGATAAAATGCTTGTAAATTCGCTGAACGCACTTATCAATGACCGAGCGTTCCTCCGCAGAAAGACCGTAGCGACCGCCGACAATAATCTCACACAGGGAGATCAGGAAGTCGGACTTGTTCGCAATGACTTCCATAGGATTGCTGAACATATAGTCATCAATGGTAATGTCCATAGGGTTGATGTGCTGTTCGCTGTTTGAAGCGATACGGATAAGCTGTCCGTGGAGCGCCGAAACAAGCGGAAAATACTCGCCTTCGGGATCGCAGATGATAATATCGTCCACGGTTGTCAGAAAGCAGTCGAGGATCTCACGCTTAACGCTGAAGCTCTTGCCTGCGCCCGGTGTTCCGAGTATAAGACCGTTCGGGTTTTTCAGGCGGGAGCGATTCGCTCTTATCATGTTGCCCGATAAGGTGTTAATACCGTAATAGGTTGCCTGCCCGTCCTGGAAAAGCTCTTTTGTAGTGAAAGGCACAAAGATAGCGATACCACTTGTGTGCATCTCACGGCGAACAGGAATCTCGTTATAGCACAGCGGAAGTGTGGAAACGAGCGTCTGCTCCTGCCTGTAATCATAAGGAAACATCGTGCAGTTGTTCTTCTGGCAAGTTCTTTTGAGCATCTCAGAAAGCAGTTTCAGCTCTTTCTTCGATTTTGCGTATGCCCTGAGCGAAATGCTGATGTGAAACAGTCGCTCATTCTTGCTGTTCAAGTCACCGAGGAGCTTTTCAATGTCCTCGATATACATCTTGATCGCAGGGGGCAGAATGTCAGGATCATAGCCGGACTGCGATGCCTTTTTCTGCTCATCAATTTTCATTTGCTCAACATTCGTGAGCTTCTTTTTGACGAATTTCAGGGCATCTATCTGGTCCAGTGGTTCGACATGAATGTTCACGCAGAACAGATTTTGCATTTCAAGGAAGTCCTTGAGAATTTCATCGGGCAGCTCTCCGGCGAGGATATTCATACCCCACACAGCACCGTAGGCATTGCCGATCTCAAAATCGCTCTTATTGAATTTGAGCGAAGGCAGGCAGATGAAGTCCTTTGTGTCCATTCCTGCCCTCAGCATTTCACCCCAATCGAAAAGAAATGGGGAATTTCTGTAAGGATTCAAGGCATAATACAGAGCTTCAAGTCTCTGCCTGCCGTCAAGCAGTTCCGCTTCGACACCGAAAGCCTTAAATCCCTTGATAACATCGTTCTTGATCGACATGAGCTTTGCCCTTGCCGCCTTGTATGATGTGGATTCGATACCGAATGTCAGGAACTTTCTTGCACTCTGCCCGTTGCTGCCTTTCAGGAGCTTGTCGGTGAGCATTTCGCTGTATTCCTTGCGGATAGAGTTGAAATCATCGTCCTGTTCGGGTATCTGTACCGTTTTGACGAGCTTTGCCTTCGATCTGTTCTGATTTTCAAAGGTAAGCTGAAAACGAATTGTGTTGTCAAAGAGATTGATCACATCGCAATACTTGGAAAAGATATTGTTCTGCTCATCAAACTCTGCAATGGAGTAGTTGGCATCATAAAACTGCACCGTCAGGGAAAAGAAATTATCCGACACCTGACACACACCGTCCTGATACATACACAGGAACGGGATCGTGTTCTGCACAGTATTCTTACCGCCGTTTTCACTCCTGATCTCCGCCATTCTTGCGGAGAGAATCTTTTTCTCCTCTTTTGATAACTGAGAGGCAGGCTTGCCCATGATAACCTTAGCCGAGCTGCGGTCATCACGTTTTTTGGCATTTCTCTTTCTAAAGCCCATTGTGACCTCCGTTTATTCCAAAGCGGAGACACCGAAAGTTATACTATTATATATAAAGAGCAGTATCAGCCTTTTCTTTCGGCATCTCTCAGCTTCTTCTTGATTCTGTTGTATTCGATCTGTCTTTCGATTGAAACGAATATGTTGGTTGTTCGGTAATATCGCTTTCTCGGTCGGGTGAAATATTCACGCATAAACTTCACCTGTTTCTCCAAGAATACGCCATTTTTCTTGTAAATGCCGCAGAGTATCGCAGGTGCGGCGACCGCACCCATTGCGAAGATCGCTCCCGACATTCCGATTGACGCTCTTGTGAGAAAGTACACAGGCGCACCAAGAACAAGACCGATACCGAAGCATATTACCTGTCTCTTTGTAAATCCCATGATGAACTTCTCTTTGATGTCGTTCAGATCTTTGGGGATTGGAACGTAATGTGCCATTTTTGACCTCCGATCTTGTTTTAGTGCGCGTTAAACACTGATTTGCTGATAGCTCCTGTGCGGAGAATCGTGAAGATAAGTGCTGCGGTATAGCCGAGAAGCAGTCCCATTTGCAGGATAACACCGTCTGTACTTGCGTTCAGGGCGACGATTGCATTGGAGAAAAGCGTCTTGAAAATACCGAGTGCCACTACGATAAAAAATCCCTGGAAAGAAAGAGCGAGAAGCTGTTTGATCCAGTTCTTACCGATAGAAGCCCATTCACCGCTGTCCATCATGGTCGCCATAGGGATAGGTGCAATGCTGAGATACATAAACACCTCGATGATACGGCTTGCAAGTGTGATAACGATAGCGACTATCAGTATCAGCACCCCAAGATGAACGATCAGGGAAATAAACCACACCGTCATCAGCTCACCCAAGCTCAGACCGCTGAGTGCCGACGGATTGATCGAGAGCGTGGAAGATAGATAATCTCCGGTTCCGAATAGTGTGGCAAGTCCATTGGAGCATACCGTTGTGCCAAACGAGAATAGTGCTGAAGCGATGTAATATGTGTTGGCGACCAGTATTACACCGCACAAGGCTTTGATGATCCACTTGATAAAGATACTATCATCGAAGTCCTTGAAGTTGTTTCCTCGCAGTACCATCTGTATCAGTTCATTCAGCAGTATAACTGTCAGAATGAAACCGCCGATAGGCACTACGACATTGTTGCAAAGCGTTTCGATAGTTGACCAGATCGTAGTTCCACCTGTACCGCCTCCGGTAAACTGTGACGGGTGCTGAGTTACGAAGTCATTGACAAGACCACCGCTGCCGCCTGATCCCGTAGTTTGCGAGAACGTATCGGACAGGAGGTCGGAAATGCCGTCAAACTGAGACTGGATGCCATCCTTGAACAAGTCTTTACACCAATCCTCCAGTGCATCTATCGCATCGCTGATAATTCCCATTATTCATCACCTCCAATCGTGGGAGTGACTAAAGGTCTGTCATATTTGACAAGCTGCCGAAGCTCCAGTTTGGAGGGCAGAAGGTCACGGCAGAAATAAGCAGAGCCGAAGTGATTGCCCTTAGTGTAACATTCCATGTTCTGCCATGTGCGATAATCTATACGCCCGTCAAAGCAAAGCATCTGTATTCGATTTTCAAAGATCTGATACCGAGTTTTGCTTTGAATACTGTTCACGGGCAGGAGCAGAGCGAAGGGTTTCTGAAAAGAAAAAGCACGTTTCAGCACTTCATTCTTTTTGCTGAATGGGGGATTGGATACAAGAATGTCCCATTTTTCGGGTTCATACCTGAAAAAGTCCTTGCCCTCATTTAAGCTGCTTCGCTCCACTTCATAGCCCTGTTCCGAGAGTAACTGATAAAAGGCACTCCATTCCTCATCGAACGGACACCATATCTTCTTGTCTTTCGGAAGGAACTCCAATAGCGGTTCTACCGCATAGAATGGTGTATAGACCTCATCTCCTGCACTTGTGCGGTCAGCCGTCAAGTACCTGAAATTTCTTCCCATTCTGTCTTATCGCTCATACCCACCACAACCCACCGCTGAGCGACCTTTCGTAATTCTATTGGAACGGCATTATTTATATAGCGTTCAGCCGAGGTTTACGCTTGTCTCTTTCCTTGATTAGCCGTGTGTCAGATTACACCGCACCCGTCATCATACCCTCAAGTACAGGTACGAGAATGATAGCGAGGAGGATCAGACCAAGACCAGCCATAAGCTGCTTCATGCCCTGAGACTTACGACAGTAGGCATAAAGAAGTTTTCAGACAAACATTGTAAGACAGGTACAGCAAGCTACTTTATATTTAAAGTGTGTAAATGTTCCTACTATCGCCATGAGTATGTAAGCCGTATTGTCTATTGACAAAGTGCTATCAAATTGGTACAATAGACATAATGCTTAATTTGCATCATCTTTCTGTATGGATTTAAGCGTAATATTATTTAGGAGGGCGATTATGAAGCCGATTTTTAAACGTTTGCTTTCAGGCGTACTTAGTGTAACGATGGCAGTAAGTGCAATTCCTATCGTTTCAGCACACGCCGACGAAAGTACAGAACCATATCCGTACACGATATTTGCTGGATCAAGTGACGATGGAGCGATTACTATTAATGCAGGAAACTTCTGCGTGAATGGTAATATTGCAACCAACGGCACTATTGTTTCAAGCGGAAATATGAACATTAATGGTACAAGAACCGAACACGCTAATGAAAGTATGCTTTATGTACTTAAAAAGCTGAACTACTCCTATTTCAGTGGCGAGAATGTTGAGACCTATACAGAGGATTATGTACTGGAGGATTTAAATATCAATATCAACAATCCAATCAGTGTTGATGGTACGATCGAACTTACAGGAAATATCAATTTAAATTCAGGTATTAAGGCTGCAGATGATGTTACAATAAACGGTGAAGTCAAAAATTCCAATAATGCTGTTATTTGCTCCGAAGCTGGCGATATTAATATTGAGACGAGCAATGTCAGCTTTAATGGTTTGATCTATGCTCCGTATGGTGATATTGTGATTGATTCAGATAATCTTAATCTTAATAACGCTGTTATCATCGGACAGACCGTTACAATTGACTGCCCTAATGTTAATGCAAATTACAGCAGCAACATGGCAGAGCTTATCGGAAATGAGTCCGATATTGACGTACAATTGTACGCAATGGGTAAATATGATGAAGAATCAAACGCTGTTAATATAAGCTGGTTTACTAACTACAACAATAGTGTTTATGAAATACAGTATTCTGTAGATAATGAGTCCTACAACAAAATAGCAGAAGTAACAGGAAGTAAAGAGTATAGCTATGTTCTTAGCAATGATTTTGATAAGGGCTATTTTAGAGTTGGTCTTACAACGAACTACGGTGAAAATATCTTTTCTATTCCTTTTGTCGTAAAAAATACGAACGGTAATATTTCTGTGGAACTCATTGATTCTGATGATGATAAACTTCCAGATGTCTTTGAGTTAATGTATGAAACTGATGTTTTAAATCCTGATACAGACTTAGATGGATTAACTGATTATGAAGAAGTTTATATTACATTAACATCGCCTAAAAAATATGATTCAATATATGAAAGCATATCAGATTCAGAAGTAGATATGGATGGCGATGATTTATCAAATATTCAAGAGATTAATTTAGGAACAAGCCCTCGGCTTAAAGATACTGATAATGACGACCTTTGGGATAATGATGAGATATTATTATATAATACCGATCCTTTAATTCCAGATACTGATGAGGATGGTATATCTGATGGTAACGAAATTGCTATGGGATTAGATCCTAACGATCCTGAAACATTTGATATGCCTGACGCTGAATATTCAGTCAATCAAACTATTACATCTGAAAGTGCTGCTTTTTCCAAGATAAATTCAGAGGACAATCCGTATAAAGCATCGTTAGATGTTAAAATAGCAGATGTGGCTTCAAAATCAGTTGTTATAAAAGAAAGCCCATATGCAGAAATTTTATCCAACAATCAGTCAATAGTAGGAAAGGTTATTAGTATAAGCTATAACAAACCGGCTGATAGTTCTGTTTTAAAATTACAAATTAAACAAGAATTTATTAATAACGAGATCAATGAAAATGAAGCTGAAACAGGTTTATCTGGAATAAACAAATATCATATATTCTGTTATGATGAAAATGGTATATTACACCCTGTTGAAACACACATATCTGATAATGAATTATCAACTGATGCCACTATTGCAGGTGATTATTGCATTATTAACCTTAATAAATGGCTTTCGTCATTGGATACTGTTCTCAATGAAGAACAACTAAATAATGGCACAGATAGCAACATTGATGTTGAATCTCTTTCACCAATCGATACAAGTAATCAAATACAAGCTCTTTCATACCCAAAATCAGCTAAATTGTTATCAGCAAGCCCAAGCAGTTCAACTTCTTCCAATAACGCAAAAAGACACGAAGTTGACCTTGTGTATGTTATTGATACCAGTGGTTCGATGAGTAACACAATTAATACTGCAAAGTCGTCTATGTATAATTTAGTTAGTTTTTTACACGACGATGGAATCGATGTCAATATAGGTGTTATATCTTATAGCGATTATATTTATGATGGAGTAAATGGTGCTAAAACTTATACGATTAACGGATCTCATTGGGCAACTACTCCCTCTGATGCTTCGCAATTGATTGACCAAGTTCGGCTTTATGGCAATGGACATGAAACGCCGCTTGACGGATTAGAAATGGCGCATAGACTGGACTTTCACGAGAAAAACACCAAATTTATGGTTTTAATAACCGATGAACCGTATATATATTCTGATAATAGATACGGAATCATCTCTATGCAGGATTTAGCAGATGACTTAAAGAAAGATAAGATTTATACATCTGTAGTTTGCTATAATAGTGATTCAAACGGTTATTCTCCTATTTATGATACTACACAAGGAATACAAATTGATCTATCGTTAAACTGGCCGCTTTTCTTAGAACAATACATAAGAACATTCATCAAGGATATGAGTACATATACTACAGTTATACCTAATAGTTTATCTGTTATCAGTTTGAAAGAAGTGCCCAAATATGGAGCGCAAGTTAATTCAGATAGTGACAACTTATGGGATTATGAAGAAATCGATTGGGATTACATTATAGCGAATGAAAGTGAGTTGATTTTACCAACATTAAAACAATGCTTAATAAGTAAATACGGTAAAAACTCATTAGAAACATTGCCTTTGGCTAAAGAAAAGATAGATAGAATAAACGCTCTTGTAATTCTACCAATTAAATCTGATCCAACAAAAGCTGATAGTGATGGCGACGGATTGAATGACGATAAAGATAGTTTGCCATTCCATGCTTTCGATAATCGCTTTAAAATAGTAAGTAATATAGACTCCGTTCCAGAAAATGATTTTGTTGAGAGACACTTAGATCGTGGTCAACGTTGCTATGACAACAGAATTGAAGAATGGAATATGAATCTACTTTATGCTAAATACTGTATATATGCTCTTGGTGGATATATTACTCCAATTCAAGCGAAAATGGTAAAGGAACAGATTGAAGATTATTCATGGGCAATATCACCTAAATATGCATATTTCTTAGACTATTATTTAGCTGACATAGGTGGCACATTAAATTTAAGTAATAACGAAATGTATAGCATCATTTTTGGTCAAAAATCCAATACAGAGCATTATGCATATAATATTAATCAAATGATGCGTGTTGCTGAGGAAGTTGTGTCAACAGATAATACATCACAGAATAAGCTATACATATCTTCTACAGACAGAAATGATTTTAAGTGTGCTTGCTATAAGGGGCACAATTGTGACGCTCATGGATGGAGCTATGATGATGCCATTGCTGCTGGCTGGGGATACGCTACAGGTGAAGCTATGTGTGAGATGCAGGCAGAGGTTTATAAAAGCGGTAATAAGTATTGTATGAAAACGAAATATTATCTCATTGATACTTATGAATTTCCTGTTCATTGGGATGAGTCGGATGCTAAAGACGACGCAAACGTTGAGGCACATCATCTTCATGAATGGGGATTGGCTCAAGAGTACAAGATAGTAGGCGTATATGAAGATTTCATTACTTGGGAAAAGGATGAATTATTTATGCCTAACTATTATAGAAATATTGTCGTTGATACTACTGAGTACGACAAAGACCCAATTAGTTAACCGCTATGAAGAGACGTAAGATTTTAATTGTCATAGCTTTAATATTGTTGATGGCGCTTCCAATATGGTTCTATTGTGATGCAAGAGGAAAAGTTATTAGGATTAACAACTTTTCTGAAAGTGATATCTTATCTATCAATTCCGCTTTTAATATCACAGCAAGTTCCTCCGATAAAATTGAATCTTTTGAATATCGAACATATGCAGCAGAGTCGTTTTATGTTTTAAGTGTTAAAACCGATAATAAAGATGCATTTATTTCAAACAACTCTGCCTTCGAGTATGTTGAGGAACTTCCATCTGGTTTTTATATATTACCCAATAAAAGATATATTCCTAAAAAGAAAAAAACATTATACTATACAAATGACCATGTTTATGTGGTCGTATGGAGTTTTGAAGATAATGATATTCCTAAGCTGTTCTCAGAATTATATGATAACCAATAGGAAAGCGTTTCAGCCTTCAATCATCCCACAAACCTTAGCCTACTGGCACACCTGATTTCCGTTCCACACAAGTCATAATCAGAATTGTGGAGTATACCACAACAGGCACAAACCCTATTGAAACAAATAACCGAAAGCTCTCGGAAACGCTCTGTAAGCGTTTCTGAGGGCTTTTTCTTTTCATCGGTTAGTTTTCCGCTCCGCAATGGTGGACTGATATAATCCCCTTAAAGTAGACACACGAAAAAACAAAAGCGTGTGAAAGCTGTAAGGGGGTTATTTTATGTCAAGAGGAAGTAAGCTAACAGATGAAGAACGCATAGCGGCAGTGCAAGAAT
>Ga0255347_1002743_pt1 | contig 24254 bp, 26 predicted proteins | sample wastewater_treat_2_FD_192479 | JGI IMG/M metagenome (GOLD analysis project Ga0255347, IMG submission 192479) | Wastewater microbial communities from Lulu Island WWTP, Vancouver, Canada - plant24 | ecosystem: Engineered > WWTP > Wastewater > Unclassified | place: Canada: Vancouver, British...
AGTACTCTCAAGAGATTGATTGGCATGATGAATGGCACCTTTATAATCTTTCGATTCGAAGTGAGTACGAGAGACTTGGAATTCCTCCAATGCACCTTCAAATCCCTGACTTGAGAGCAAGAAGGAGGCATTTGCTAGAACTTCTGCCATATATTCAGAGTCAATTTTGAAAATTTGATCATCTACCAGGATCCATGGCAAACGAGAGTCTCGGAATATTTCATTGATTCTTTGTTGATATTCATATTTATCCGGAGTTAGATTTCGCGAATATAATTCTATAAAATCAAAAATATAATGAGGTGCTCCATATTTGACAAACCCTCCCGCGCTTACCTCTTGCATTCTTTCTTTGCCAGGAACAAATGCTTTGAGACTCGCCCATCCATGTTCAGTGCATAGTGTGTGACCGGTATCTTCGATGAGGTCACTATCCGAATTAAAACCTGTGAGATCAGTATGCCACGTCCGGCAATTACATGCTTCTGTCGCATATAATATTCGTAGCTTTGTTGATGAATCAACACTCAGAGGAAGTATTCCATCTTTAATAGACTTACTAAGGCGCTTACTGAAGATTGGGATCTTCATACTTGTCCCTGCTGCTTACCCGATTTTTCATTAATTATATCTTACATTTTAGTTTTGCATGCACTATTGCAAATCTTTCCTCGCCTTAAAGCAGAGGGGAGCACGAGTTGCCATAGTCGAAGCGCCTTCACCAGACTGGCCATAAAAGGCGCCAGGATCGATCTTGGGACCACCATCCTGTAAGCATTGTCCGAGTCCTCGGATTCGATTATCTCCCCCTTGAAGTCACTGGTCTGGGAAAGCTTCTTGGACAGTGATTGGAGATCCGTCCTGCACATAGCTCTGACGAGAAGTTCATCCTTCTTGCAGGGTGGTTTGTGGACGATGGAGAAGAAACCAGTTTGGTGTAGAGCCACATAACAGAACTCCAGTATTGTCAATGTAAGGTCATCTTTCTTTTTTTATCAGGCTTATATTTCGCATCGCCCAACCAGGTGTCATAATTCTCCTTTGTCTTAAATACACAGCAGAGCTTCTGACTGGCTCCCGCTGATACTATCCTTTTCCACTGCTCTTCCCTTTGATTGAGCGAGGTTATTACTTCTTCAAATATGGACTGAAATCGATTGTCATGAATGTTACTGACCAAATACAGTCCTTCAGGATGTTGCATATAGAATTTCTTTGTCAATTTTTCTCTGTGTAGAACTTTGCCTTTTTCCATCCTTATGACTCCTCGTATTTTCCTTAATCTTTCATTTAATAGAAAACCCCTGGATCCCGTCTAGAAGAACTCTCATCGCTCGACAATCATCTTCATTGTAGTCGAATATGCGCTGACGAATTGATGGGTCACGGCTCTCAGTCCACCGATGGTACCATTCAATGGAGGCTGCACCAGAAGGATTGGGATCTCTCCATGAAAAACCCAAGTGAGAAGCGAGGGTCTTGATAGAGTGGTCATAGGTTGGCCATTCTGTCTTCGACTTCACAACTTGAAAATAAAGATCCACCGCATTGGGAGAGGCAAAAAGGGCTTCTACCTCCTCTGGTGACATGACCGAAGGATACTTCTTCTGCAGCTTAGTCCAGACCGTTTTCTCATAAGCCGAGTAATAGTATATGGAACATGGCAACATTCCGCGAATGTATTCCCACGCATCTTCAAATGCCTTCATCTCGAATGCATCCGTGGGTTCCTCAGCAAAGAAATAACGATAAATCTCTTTACTTGTTTCTCTGTTGTGCCTCTCCACGAAACCGTGCAGATAACAAATGTCTCTCATGGGATCTGTCTCAACGTCGAAAAATAGTTCCCTCTCATATGTCGGAAATACGACCAATTCTTTAAGATAAGGACTTGCCCCCGGTGTCTTTTGCAATCTGGCTCGATTCTGTAATTTTATTAAGGTATCAACCCCAATCCCATGGAACTTCGTTTTCTTACCGGTGATGAACTCGGAGATATCTGCCTTGGCCAATTCCCCTCTTGTCTGCACATGTGGCAGCATATCATCGCGTTTAGTGCGTCCAAGTTCAGGAATCAGTGTCAAATCATCATGTTGTTCAGCCGATTTTCTGCATGCGGTATACCAGTGACAGAGCTTGCAGGTACTACTATAGGCAGGAAGAGAGGATTCATTTCCAGTCATTATGCGTTGTGCTAGTTCGAGAACTTCCAGATACTCATCCCATAGTGTCGCTGTTTTCTTAACACCCTGCGGCGCGCCTAAATCATAGACCACTTCTTGTCCGTTAACATCCCACACGAAGGGTCTGCGACCACCCGAATAACCTCTGCGCTCAAGTATATCAGTATATAAGGCAAGCTGAACGGCATAGTGTTTCTTGGGTTTGCCGTCGGTGTCCTCGTTCCCACCTTCTTCTCCTGCTCCACTCTTTATATCCCCAGCGACATATTTCGTTCCGATACGCCTGAGGATATCAGGCTCTCCAACAAGATCGTCTGCACTTATACGTCCGCCGTATATTACATCATCGCCACGATTCATTGCTTCATATGTCTGGGTTTCTTTTTCTTCAGGCGGTAAGTGCTTTAAATTCGTGAAAGGTATATCGAGTTTCTCTATAACCTCCTGCTCGTAATCATTACCCCTATCCCAGAGAAGTCTTACAAATGGATTAACTCGGTCTCTCAGATCCACATCACCAAAGAGGTCCATTACTACTCGATGCGGACATTGAACGAGATTATATAAAATTGAACCCGTTATGATTCTATCCATTTGTAATGCTATTTCCCTCTTGTTTGCCTGTGCTCAGCGCATAATGACTGCCAAAATTCCTCGTACGGCATGATGTGCTCATGTTTCGAGCGCCAATGCGCATCAATGCCATCCCAGCCATTACCTTGAAATACATGACCGCATTCTGGGCATGTCTTCCTGTCTAGAATAGGGACTTTCTTCTCACAGCAGCGGCAATCTCTATCTTTGTCCATTGAGACACTATACCTCATGTGAAAAAGAAGGCTTTATTCAAATAGACCGCCCTGATCTGTATCTTTTTTCTTTTTCCTCTTTATTAGTTTATGGGTTTTAAAGAGTTGCGATACTTCCGAGTCAATCTTTGCTAATAGGTCTCTTACTCTTAAACGTGCCTCACGCCTCATCATTCCAACGGAAGCATTCATGTCTGATACCATTGGCTTAAGTCTTAACCGACATTCTTTGGCTAGCTCAACTATGCTTCGATGATGAAGATCGTCAGGGTCGTACACGGGAATATTTAGTGCCTCAAATGGCCTTCTATGAATATCCCTTTCTCCTTGTAGTCCCTTAGTCTGCAATGGCTTGATTGCATCATTAACAAATTCCGAATTAAGAATGCCGACCAGATAATGCGCCTCCTCTTCGGATTTTGTGGCATACCAGTAGCACACCATGTCCGCAACAAACCCATTTATCTTGAGAGTGAAGATCATTTTTGATTCATCCGGAGTTATCAGAGCGGCAGATATATTCGTTCCAGACTTATTATAGAGAACATAGTATGGTGTATCGAACGGCTGGTTTGTTAATTTGTTGTCGTAATTTAGCCATTGATAAATTGTAAAGGAATCACTTTTCCTGTTTTCCTCCCATACAGCCTCTGCTTTCTTAAACCAGTCATGTGCATGCACATATCCATCTGACAGCGCCTGTTCCGAATTGACCATATAAAGTATATTCTCATTTCGTATGGCAACAGGAAGTATTATTAGACTGAGTTGCTTAATCGCGAAGGGCAGGAGATGTTTTGCAAGAACAGTCCCATATAGATATTCTTTTTCTATTTGCCCGTCAACCTCAATTACCCAAGGCTTCTTGGCGCTAGCATAAGCGTCTCTCGATGTTCGCAAATATGGCTGCTCTGGGTTAACCATTGAAGGATCGACAGGCTCTACGAACCAGAGGCATCGAGGCACCAATGTTGCGCCCTGAAAGAAGCGAGCATGATAAGGGGAATACTCCGCTTCTTCGAGTATTAACTGAGTTACAGTCTCTTCCTTTCTCAAGATCCTGCTTGCTTGCGCTAGTGCCAAGTTCCTTTCGGATTTCAGGTCGCCGTAATATTCTATAGATCTAATTTCAGATGTTGTCGGATCTTCTCCACGTATGAGAACACAACTTGGAACATTGAATAGAGGAGATACATTGCTCAAATCCAGGATTTGCGAAAATCCCCTGTGTTGAAAACGGAGATGCTGTTTGGCAGGCAATACAGTTGTCTTTGGCATTACAAGGGCAATGATTCCACCAGGCTTGAGAAAATCTTGTTGGCAATGAGCAAAAAATACAGTTGAAGTGTCCATCTGCGTAAATAAATTACGATTCGTTTTTTCCAAAAGTCCATAGTCAAACGTAAGCTCTTTGACACGCTTCTTATATGCTGCATTATTTATATAGCGATAGGAAAGCCATGGCGGATTGCCGACAATATAATCTACTTTATTGTGGCGAATAAACGCTGGACGATAAGCATTCTTGAGAATATACGCCCACACTGTATTTCTTTTCTGCTTTTCTAACTTCACAAGGAGTCTGAAGTTATGCTGCCAGTAAAAGATCTCATCATTAGAATAATTATTGCTCTCCAGATAGTTTCTTAATCCTGTATAAGCTTTTTCTTCTTTTTCCGGTGATTCAACCCCGCGCTTGGCAAAGTCACACAACCTATCGATCAAGGTATCAAGGGTGACAGCACCTCGATCAACGGTTTCGAAAGGTATGTGAAAAGCCTCATCCTTCTCAGAAATCGATATCATGAGGGCACTTTTGCTTTTATCTTCTCCAGTCATCAGCGTATCTGCCATATAAATTTGCAGATTGATTTCCTCTGGATAATTCGCAATTTCTTCTTTTAGACTCAATATAAGATTGGCTTTTGCCATAAGAACTGCTACCGGGTGAACATCAATCCCGATGATATTCTCGATGACTGCGCGAACCAATTTCGATTTCGAGAGCTTGGCAATATTACGGAGTCTTCGGGCAGCCGCGAAAAGAAAGCTTCCAGAACCGCACGAGGGGTCGAGTAAACGTCCACCCGTATATTCGATTTTCATTAGAGTAAGTTCAGCGAGCCAATCCGGAGTATAGTATTCGCCTAAGTCGTGTCGTGATTGAGGATCCACCAATCCCTGATAAAGACCCTTCAGTACATCACCTTCCAAATGATCAAAGTTATAAATATCCAGACACGCAAAAATACGTCCGATGTCTTCCAGAAAGGATTTCTCGATGGGTGTATCTAATGCCCATGAGAAAAAATCTGGTTCTGCCAGATTGACCAGTCGATTCTGACGGAAGAATATTCCATTCACGATGCCGCGATACATGGTGTTATTTCGTTTGGCTTTCGGAAAAAGCGTCATAGTAACAATAGCACGTGAAAGCATGGCAAGGTAGGTGTGCGTAATGAAGAGGGATTTATCACCGATCTCGCTGCCGTAGACTTTTGACAGAAGCCCATTCCATTCACGAAATTTTACAGCAACAGCACTATCATTCTCGACCATTGCGAACATCGCATGAAATGCTCTACGCACGGCATTGAAAGTTGTACTATACATCCCAAAACGATCGACTATATCGCCAGGAGTTGGAATTACCCGTTTTGCTGTTGAGAAAAGATGATCTAGGCTCTGGAATGCTGAGAGGGGATCCTCAGAATCAATCGTGAATGAACGAATGAGTTTAATGTTTTTGTTATCATAAATGTAAATCTCGAAATTCAAACCATCCGTAACAATACCAACAAAGTCGTTCGGATTCCCCTGAGATTCAAAATACTTCTTTAACTCTACTTCAGCATCTGGACGTTCTCTGTCAAGGTCTGTCTTGACTTCAATTATCAAATGCCGAAAGAAAGCATCAATTCGACCTCTTATTTCATGAACCTTAATCTTTTTTTCTAGCTCGAACTCCACAGGATCAAGGTTCAACCCCTCACGAAGAAAATTCAGAAGAAGATTTCGGCGGTGATCATGATGTTTCCTTCCGCGGATAGCCTCCTCCATCTGTTCACAATACGATAATAAAGCCTCGGTGAAAGCCTGCGAGTATGGCAAAATCATCTTATCGCTCAATGATCTGCTCCCGTTCATTTTGCTCCTATTCATAAGCTTATCCCATAAAAAACCCCGTCCTCTATGATGAGAAACGGGGTTACTCAATTTACTAGTACATTTGTCCCTCATTAATGCTGGTTAAATAGGGGACCGGTCTCCATTCATAATGCCATAAATATTTAGTAAAAGTATAGCTATATGCCCTCTTCGTAAGTATCTACTGTATTATTCTAATAAACAACTAGAACCTTTAATTTTCTGGCTTCTCAATAGGACTCATTAATGACTTCGCTACAAGCCATTCACATGAATCCGTCATCCTTGGCACACAATACATGCAGTCACATTCGTATTTCTTCCCACAAAGTTTCTTTTTCAGAGGACCTTTTATAAGATTATCCAAGATATAGGCATGAATATGTCCAATTGAATTTTGAGCATTCACTTTTATGACTTCACGCTCGATTTCGCAAAGAGACAAAAAAACATTTTGAACATCTTTCAGGTAATCTGCTTTTTCAAATTCGTTAGGAATGTCACCACGAGAGTGCTTTATTCTGTCCAACGCGATTGATACATCGCAATTCAAGATGAAGGCAATGTCTGGTTTTATTGCCAAACCCTCAATCTTGTTCCTAACAGCAGGAACATCGGCTCCCCTTGCCCCTTGATATGATATTGTCGAATAGTAATATCGGTCAAGAATGACTACTTTACCGGCTTCGAGTGAAGGCTTAATAAATTCCTTGATATGCTCCTGCCTGTCCTTAATAAAGTATTCCATTTCTTGCTCAAGAGGAAGACGACCGTTAATCGCTGAATCCCGTATTAGCTTTCCCCACTTTCCAGCTGTTGGTTCTTTAGAATGAACGGCATCAATATTGGCGCCCATGAGAGATTTGAGCAGAAGGTTAACCTGAGTTGTTTTCCCAACCCCGTCAATGCCATCAATTACAACCAATATTCCATTGGTCATATTCTCTGTCATGCAATTGTCCTTTAATATCAACTAATTGCAAAAATTAGTTACTGAATTTAGCACATACTGACTTCTTATAAAAGCAGTATTTTAGTTTCTGTCGCGAATCCATCAATGTTTATCCAAACTGATTTAATATCGACAAGTTGGCAACTAATCGAAATTTCTTGTTGAGTCAGTATGTAGATATCCCAATTTCTTGTACATCCACATACTGACTCCTGTAGCTCAATTGACCATCCCCAAAACCATCCCGCCCACCTTCTGCAGCCTGAACCGACTTTCCGCTGGCAGCAACTCATATTGTGCAGCCTTGGTATACGTGTTGACAACAGAGAACATCGTGAACCCATATTCCTGCGCAAGGGCCCACTCCACCGCTTCCTTCTCCTCATTCCGGAGCTCGAACTGTCGATTGAAGCTCTCTATGGTCGCCTCAGGATTCTCCACCTTGCTCTCCAACGAAATTTTGAACTGCTCCCTTTGCTGACCGAATCCTTCCTTCAGTTCGTTCAAGACTCCTGGGAGGTTTGAAAGGAGCTTGGCGGAGACATGCCTGTAGGATGCAGATACCGCTGTCTTGGAGATCATCCCGTTGGTGCAGACCAGCCTCAGGGTGAACGTCGATATCGACAGTGCCGCAAGTCCCACTTCCGAATTGCTCACAGAGATGCCTGGAGTCATTCTGTCCCCGTTGATCCGGAAGGTTTCCCGGTCATCCGGGACACTGACCAGCATGAACTCGTCATCCAGCGAGCATTGAACTCGGGTGTCGGGTTTGTATCCGTGCTCCATTAACCTAGCCAGCACCTCCTTGTTGTCCGTGGGAATGTATCTGGGGGTAAAGATTGCCCTGACCTCATTCGAGTCGAATCGAAAGAACAGCTTTTCGTTCTTTTCGCGCTTGATCCAGTAGTTGAGGTTGTTTTGTTGAATGTGCTGGGGACATTTCCTCAAATAGTGAATCGGGATTCCCAGTCGGTAACAAATGCTCTGCTGCGCGATAGATCGCAAGTTGTAGGTCGCACCCGAGATGCAAACTCTTTCTAGGTCCGTAAAGGAGACGTCATCGATGGGAATCAATCTGTCTTCATGGGTCCTGGCCATGTTTTCAACTCGGTCATAGACCTTTTCAAGGGTCGTCATGCTGGACATGTTTCTTCCTCCTTTTCTTTCGACCTAACCCTAGGTCGTTTCCGTTTCCTCTCAGCCTTCTGAACAACATCCGGAGCAGGTTCTTTATCGCTCTGATGATCATCTGCAGCGTCAGGATCGTCTGATTTTGTGTGAACATCAGGGGCTCCTCCTTCCGTCTCGTCCATGCAGGCTCTTGGTTCTCCCAAGTCAAAGAGGACGATGGTCACGGGCATGGATATAGTCGGATGCAGGTCCTGAATCTCCTGCTCGACCAGCTCCTTGGTGCTCCCGAGAGGGGATTTCTCGCTTCTCTGAGAGGTCAGAAGGACGATACCCATCTCGATCTTCTTCTTGTCAAAACCCACCTGTAATCTCAGCAGGGCATCCTGGATGTACTCGTAGCTCGAAAAGCTGCCGTCGATGGCCACACCATTGCGCAGACCCTTGTACTGGTAACGTCGCCCGTCCAGAATGCTCAGCGGTTCCTGCCGCCAATCCATGTCCGAAAGCGCCTGACGGAGCAGTTCACCCCGGTATAAGGTTCCCTGCAGGCAGTCGTCGAGGTAACGCATGGTGGAGAGGACCATGTTCCCCATCTTCTTTTTCCTCAGGATCTTGTCGGAATCGCGAAAGTACAGTAATTCAAATGACATAGCTGTTGCTCCTTTCTGTGGATATACCGGTTCATTGATAGAGTAAGGGGAAGGTCAAATTGATCCTTCCCCATTCGAGATAGGATTTAAGGGAGATCTCTTGCTGTGGTTGCTTTGAGAAGGTTCTGGAGGGGTTTATGGGTCGAGTTTGACCCCCATCGCTTCATCCAGAAAGATGGACTTCTTTGACGGTTGGGAAAGGTAAGTATGGGACCAACTCAGGAATAGCAGTTTCATCGCCCGACTCATGGCCACAAAGGCAACCCTTCGCTCCTCTTCGATGTCCCCTTTCTTGGAGGGGAGTATCCCTTCGACCAGTCCGACCACGAAGACGACAGGAAACTCCAATCCCTTCGCTTTATGTATGGTCATCAGGGATACCCCCTCCTCGTCATTTGTGCTCTCGTCCTGGAAGGTCTCCGTGTACTCAATAAATGCCTTGATGCTGGAGAACCTGGTTGCCGCGAGTTGTAGCTGGTTCAGGTTCTGGATCTTCGAGTCATCGGGGGTGGGGATGTCCTCGTCCGTCACATAGCGGTCGTAGTCGAGATTGTTTCTCAGGAGATTGATGACCTCCGCTGGATGCAGGGTGTGGGCAAGCTGGGTCAGGGGGTCCAGGAATGCAACAAACTCCCTGACGTTCTTCCGGATAAAAGGGGTATCGGGTCTGAACGACTTGAGCGCTTCATACAGGTGAACCCCCTTGCTTGCAGCCTCTTCCTCAAGCTGTGTGATGACCTTCCTGCCGATGTATCTCGTAGGCACATTCAGGATGGACAGCAATGCCTCGTCACCGGCATCCGAGTTCGCATCTGATATGACCCTGAGATAGTCGAGGAGCTTCTTGATTTCAGGGCGATTGTAGAAACCAAGGCCATTTTCGATGCGATAGGGGATCTTGTGCTGGGAGAAGGATTCCTCCAGCACCCTGCTCTGGAAGTTTGCACGATACAATACGGCGATGTCCTTGTACTCGTAACCCCTGTTCCAGACGAGCTCCTGGATCTCGTTGACTAGGTTTAATGCTTCACCCTCCTCGGACGATGCCTCCAGGACAATAACCTCATCACCGTCGGGATTCCTTGTTGTCAGAGTCTTTTCAATTTTTCGTTCGTTGTGTTCGATGAGGTTCTGGCAGACTTTCAATATCTGGGGGGTGCTTCTGTAATTCCGATTCAGGATGAAGATCCTTGAACCCGGAAACATCTGCTCAAAGTTGATGATGTTGCGAACCGATGCTGAAATGAATCCGTAAATTGATTGCCAGTCATCGCCACACACCCAGAAACTGGAGCCGTTGTTGGAACCTTCAATCAGGGTTTTCAGAATTTCCAACTGCAGCGGGTTGGTGTCCTGATACTCATCGACAAGCAGATGGAGGTAACGCTCAACATACTTCTCCCGAATCGGAGGGTTCTCGTGCAATAGCCGATATGCCCTGACCAAGAGGTCGTCGAAGTCGTAGAGATACTTCTTCTCCTTCTCCTGATCGTAAAGCTCGTAGACGTCTGCCACCTTGAGCATGGTCTTGTCCCCTTCATAGAGGTTTCTGAACTCCTCCAACGATATGAGGTTATTCTTGGCCAGGCTGATCTCCTGCATCACCATGCCGATGGAGAGGTTTTTGACCTTCACGTCCTTCATGATGCCTCTTATGAAAACAAGCTGGTCTCTGCCGGAGAGGATCTCGAAGATCCTCCCTTCTGTTCGTAGCAAATAGTGGCAGAAGCTGTGGATGGTGCTCAATGTGACTCTGGATGCTTGGTTGCCCAATACGGGGATGAGTCTCTGACGCATTTCCTCTGCGGCATTTCTAGTGAAAGTAAGACCCAGGATATTTTCTGGAGCTACACCATGTTCAATGACCAGTTTCCCGATCCTCTCCATCATTGTGCGTGTTTTTCCTGACCCCGGTACAGCGATCACTGCTGCAGTTCCTGTTAGAAAGCTCGCTGCCTTCTGCTGCTCCTTGTTCAAGCTCATGGTTTTTGATCACCTCGCTTTCCAGTACTTGAATGCACATGTAGATTCGGAACATCACAGCCACCAGGTCATCCAATCTGGGGTCCGTCTTGTCCCTCAGGATGTACTTCCTCAGCATCTTTTCTTTTTCTCGCATGAGACTCTTCATGAATCGAATGACTGCCTCTGTCGGGTGGTTCTCCAGAAGAACCATTATGTTCAATATCCTCCTTATCCGGTCGCCATAGATGACGGTCAGGTAGTCCTGTGCCTCCGTTATGATCTCTGTTGTCATTGTCCTCACCTCTCAAACCATTCGTCGCAGTGCTTCTTGTACGAGCAGTTCTTGCATCGCCAGTTCTGGGATGAGTCATTGGGTATGAAAATCCCGTTTGAGATGCCCCTCCAGACTTCACCAATCTTCTTCTCTGCCCGTTTGAAATCGGATTCGGTTCTACTCGTGTAGTACTGCTCGAACTTCGGCGTCTTGGTCTTGATGAGGCAATCGAATCTGAGCAGGATCTCCCTGTCTGAATGCCCGTTTGCCTTTGCTGCCATCTGGTAGAGGGTCAACTGGAAGTTTCGGTCCACTTCGTCTGCGCTGTATGCTCTCCCACTCGTTTTCCAATCTACGACGATGATGGTTCCCGACTCGTCCTCCTCGACCAGATCGAAGGCGCCAATCAGCTTCACAGGACATCCCTCCAGCGTGAAGGAAAAGGGCTCCTCAATTGAGATAACTTTGAATTGATCGTGGGGACACTTGTGGTAGTAGGTGGTGAGAAGTTCCTTCCCCTCCATGAGCAAGGTCTTGAAGTCTTTCCCATCGGCATACTGGATGCTCTGACCCTCAGCTGCTGCCTTCCAGTATCTTTCGAAGCGCTCGTGCAGCTCCTTTGCGGTCATGGTCTTCCCGTCCATCTTCTGCTTGTGAAAGTCGGCAAGGGCAAGATGGATGCAGCTTCCAAATTCGAGTGTATCGGCACGGAACTCAGGTGGGAGGTGATCAACCCTTCCCAGCTTGTAGAGCAGTCCACAGTCGATATAGTCTCCTATGCTCGATGCTGACAGATGGGGTTCCTTTCTCAAGTCGCTTAATTCCATGTAAACCTCCTGGTTGAAAAACGCAGGATCCTGCGTTTTTTATGAAAGTAGGGGCAGAGACACATCAATCCCTGTGCATCCCTGCCCCGGATAATGAGGGGAACTATGTGGTTATGATGGGGATTGCGGACTAGGAGCTTTGCTGAAGCTGACGGATGAGCGAAGAGGCATCCTTCTGGGAGAGATGTTCGACCTTTACACCAAAGGTATCGACGGACATCTTTTCGAGTTCCTCAACGGAGATTCCCCTTCTGCGGGAGAGATTGGCGATGGCATTTGCCTGTGCGGAAGAGATCTTGGGAGTGGTCTCCTGTTTGGTCTTGCCTCGTCCGTTGCCATTGCCGTCTGTCCGAGGGGCAGCTTGGGTCTGAGGGGGATTTTCCTGACTGGGTTGAATAGCCGGTTCCTGCTTCTTGTCAGGGTTGTCCACCTTGTCTGGAATGGATCTTGTCTCCTTCTTGTCAGCTCTGGCGATCTTTTTGGGTGCTGCCTGAGCAACCTTCCGAGCGCTATGGTCTTCCTGCTTGACGTCAATAATGTCCCCGAAATCCCCAATCTCCTCCAGAGCAGTCATCCCCACGTTGGTCATGGAGCGAAGAGCTCTTGCAATGGCGCGAGTGCTGGCCATTCTGAGAAGGTGCTTGGCGACTCGGGGGTGGCAGTTTTGAGGAGTGGCATCTCCCACATCGGAAAAGACTTCTCCCGCTTTTGAAAACACCGTTGCCCTGCAGATGGCCATGTGGTCATTTTCTTTCGTGGGAATCTGAATCGGATCGACGTCGATTTTGAGGATACCCCTCTGGTGGGCAAGGTCCAGCAGTCCCGCATAGAGCACGAAGTCCTTGTTCTCGATTGTCGTGATGAACCTTTCATCGAGCTTGGGTTTCCTCCTCTCCAGGAACTGCGCCTTCTCCTGTTCCCCGTTGGGAACGCAGCTTGCGACTGCCAGGACATGCTTGCACTTGAAACTCTGGTCATTCTTGATTCCCCTTGCGAAATCCCCGCATGTGCAGGAGTACTGGTCCTCTGCCGCGTAGCAGACTTTGTAGCAGATCTTGCCCTCGTCGCTCTCCACATAGAACCAGGTCTCATCAACCTGGATGACCCTGAGGTTCTGGGACTTCTCACTTCTTTTTTGAAGCTCCACTGTCGTCATGTTTTCCACCTCCATTGAAGATGTCTTTGATAAGTAGTGCGATGCCGATGATGATCTCCGCAACCCTGATAATGAGCCCTATGGTCTTCTCCTGCATGGCATCCCCTCCTTTCCATCAGAAGGGGGTGTCGTCTTTGGCTTCTCCTTCCTTGAAACCCCTGCCGTCGGTCTTGATGAATTCCAGAGTGTTGGCAATCAGCTGGTAGGTGCTCTTGGATACCCCCTCGTCGGTCTCCCACACGTGGCGGTCAAGGGTTCCGATGACTGCGATCTTTGCACCCTTGTGGAGGCACCTTGAAGCGATGTCCGCAAGCTTCTGAAAGCAGACCACACGAATCCAGCAGGTCTTCTTCTTGGATGAGTGGAATGCGATGTTGAAGGACGTCACGGGATTCCCCTCAGAGCTGTAAAACACTTCGGGATCTTGACCTAAATTCCCTGTCAGAACGCACTGGTTGAGCATGATGATTCTCCTTTCTAAGCGAAATTTGATAATTCAAGAATATCCTTGAATTATCAATGATTTATATATATAGGAGTACACGTTATCCTGGAATTGGGGGGAGGAAGGGATGGCAAAGGAAGATCTTCTCTTTATTCTCAAGCGACTGCTGCAGACAGACGCCTACCTGGAATTTTTACTCCAACTTGATGAAGCCGATTTGAGGACTCTGATCGCGTGTATCAGGGACAGGGTGGATCGGGGAAAACAATGATGTGAACAGGATGGGGTATTTAAATGGCTAGACTTCCCGACAAAGAAAATCTTTATAGGGCTTTTCAGGAATTCCTAAATTTGTGTGTAACAAGCGATCACTCAATCCTATGGCCAAATCGTAATATTTGGACACGCGCGAATGTTGCAGAAGTAAAGAAAAGAATGGTTGAGACACCTATCTTGGGAGCCAATTTATCTTTTGAAAAAAAATTACAAGAACAGATGAAGGATAGTTCACCAGATTTATGGGCAATCATATCCGATCTTTATTATGTCTATTTTTTACCTTCTGCTCATATAACCTACGATAGAAAAAGGAAGGACATTAGTTGGGCTGCTAATCAGGGTGGTTTAGTTCCGGAGCCGTCTAATGATGTGATGTGGGAAGCGCTAAAATTAGGTTTTACTCGTACAACACAGAAATATCACTTCAAATATGCCCAGTTTTGGCTCTTATTATTATTTGTAAACCATATTAAAGAGCACCCGGAATCAAGCTCACTGATCGCAAATCCCCGAGAATTACAGAATCTACTTGACACTATTCTGGAGCAAATTCCGAATAAGATCGATAGAGCTTACGATATGCGTCATGCCATATTATATATGGCATTCCCAGATTCATATGAAAGGATCATTAGCACACGAGATAAAGAAAGGATTCTTGAGAAATATCGTAATGTAATTGCTGGTTCGATTCCTTTAGATATTGATGATGCTATCCGGAATATTAGAAATACGCTTTCAAAGCAATACGACAAGTCAGAACGTGCCTTCGATTTTTATATAGATTTGAGTAAACAATGGAAACCTCCTAAGTCGAAGCCTGCCCGTCCACCTGTTATAGAGACCGAAAATGGTGTGGTCACAGTACCTGAAGAGATCTTTTCTGAGGTTCAACAAACGGAGCCTGAAGTTACAGAACATACAAAAGTACAATGGCTGCTACTGAAACTTGGTAATGATATGGGATTAGATGTATGGGTAGCAACGAATGACCGGAACCGAGAAATTGGCGGTCATAAATTTACTGATTTGCCTCGCATGAAAAAAGAGATCCCCCTAACTTTCGATGAGGCGTCCAATCGTACAATTCGACTGATCGATGTCGTGTGGCTTAAGGGAAATGCAATAAAAGCTGCGTTTGAGATAGAAAGCACTACTTCCATCTATTCAGGCATTCTTCGACTAGCCGACCTGATCGCCATGCAACCCAATATAAACATTCCACTCTATTTGGTTGCCCCGGAGGGTCGCCGAGAGAAAGTAATACAAGAAGTCAACCGTCCAGTGTTCTCAAAACTGCCGCTTCCCAGTCAAATCCTCGCTCGTAACAGAAATGATGGAACCTCCTGAACAGTACTGGTTCTGGTCTGTCATGCATGCCTCGGTGCTTGCAGTTCCTGGGGTCATTCTCGCATCCCTTCTTTTGAAAAAGGTGCTGCGTGCTCCTGAGATATGCACGAAGATCCACGATGAAGCTCCTGAGTCGGGCAGGATCCAGCAGGTAGGTCATCGTTGCTTCTCGTGATTTGATTTTTCTGTGGGGTATGGTGATCATTGTTAATCCTCTCCTTTTTTATATTGTTCGGTCTGAAATAAGTGCTAAGATATTTACATGAGATAAATGGGAGGTGTATTTATATGAGCAGCGGAATGAAGCTCGACAGAGCAGACACGGCATATGCAGAAAAGGCTCATGAATTATCGCTAAAGAACAGAAACTGGTTGAGGCATGGGATAGGAACAGCTGCTGGAAGAATCGACGAGATGCTACTGGATGGGGCGACTATTGAGCAGATGGCAAAGGGCGCAAAGACGACGAAAGCTACCGTGTCCGTCCATCTGACTCATTTGAGAAAGGGGCATAAGCTGGCCATTGTGAGGAAGGATGGGGTGCTCAGGTATGATGTGGATAAGATGAATGGGAAGAAGAAAACGGGAAAGAAATTCAAGAAAGCGAATTAATTTACATAGCTAGAATCGGTGATTGATCCATTTGATCTTACGTTTTAAGCTTTGACGTCAATTTAATATATTCTGCTATATAATTATATGGCAATTTGCTTTTTTGTTTCTTTACTACGGCTATGAACTGATCGCATTCGCTTTCAGTCATGATTCCTTTCTGGAAGGCTTCGACGAGAATATCCATAGTTGTCAAATACTGGATATTGTTGTTAGTGCAATAGAGTTTTATTTCCGTCAGATTACTACTTGCGATACAACATTTCTGATATTTAGCATATGCCATGCATGCGCTTTCACCATCGCCGAATGATTTCCTTAAGCATGCATATTCCTTGATTATATTTGGATCGGAAGGAAACGATCTGACTTCTATTTTACAAAAATTGATGAAATTATTAATGGGTGTTCTGTGCTGCGGGCTGTAACAAAGTTCATTTTTAACTACGTCTAAAATGACTAATATGCCTGATAATATTTTGGGGAGTAATAGGATTTTACTTCCTTTCAAGAAATGAATTATAACATCAGCGTCTAATAAAATTATGTTTGGCTCTTGCTGATCTGTCATCTCGAAAAGATTCCCTATTCAGGATTAAATCCTATGTCACGCATGAGGCTCATATAATGGGATTCAGAAATGACATCTTTGTCAAAAAGAATATTCGCAAGTTTTGCATAGTCTCCAATGAATAAATTATGATTGCCCGATTTATAGAGAGAATCATCGTATCCATATATTTTAGCGTTTTGAATAACATTCTGACTGTATTCTTGATATTTATTATCATTGATTAATTTAAGATCTCTCAACGTATTTAATAGAGCTGCTCGAGAGCATGAATAATATTGTTCAATATCGAGGATCGTACTGAGAGAAATGCGGTTTATTGTTAATTCTTGATTTGGAATCATATCCAAAATGCCTAGTTCTGGTAAAAGGGCATAGGAAGCAAAGTACTCGGCATCTCTATCAGTTGAATTTTTTTTAGCGGAAGATTCTACGTAGCATATTGAGGAATTAAAATCTTCTTGAACGAATAAATGATAGAGTTCATGAAGAACTGTATAGTTTTGGCGACCAATAGTATTGTTTGAATTAATTAATAAAAATCGGAGGCTCTGAGTTCTTATGGCCATGCCGGAAATGTCAGACGCCAGTGGTTTGAAGATCGACAGAACCTTTAGTTTAATAAGTAACCCCTTGATGTTAATGGGGTCCTTTACACCCAGACCGTGATCTTCCCTGAACTTGGAAGCAGATTTCTTCATATCATAATAACTAACAGCCATGTTTTTCGCACAAAGCCCTTAATTTTATATAGTTTTTTACAATTTTTCCAAATTCTGCAATAACCCTCATATCTTCTGGCTTAATCTCATTTGCTCTAAATGCAAATGCCACGTTTGCCTTCTGAAGATCAGGATTTTCTTCCATCAAGTCAGATAGATCAATCCCGAACAAATCAGCTAATTTATTCATATTTTCCAATGGTACAGTTCTGGTTCCATTTTCATAATAACTAATCATTTCTCTCTTCACACCTAGATATTCAGCAAGTTCCTCTTGGCGTATTCCCATTCTTTTACGGTACAACTTGATATTATTACCAATATATTTAAGTACTTCCATCACTCTCCCTCCTCCCTGGTCCGCGATGAAATCTGTTACATTTTATCTAAATATTGTCTTATTATGCTCGTATGTAACATATTATCGGCTTATGATTATGTCAAGTTAAAAGATTTTTTGGTTACTCCCTTTTTTAGGTCATTTTCAACCTCATTTGTCATTTTGTAACGAATATATTCCTTAAAGTGGGCTATCCCTCAGTTTAAGATTGAACGCCATGACTGTGCGGGGCTCCAGGTTGATGGTGTCATAGCTGGGATGCATTATCCCACGACTTTCGTGACACTATCCTTCCACCTGATCTTCGGACTGTCTTTATAACTATTATAGAGATGCCAGATGTATTCATCTGAAAGCGACTGCATCAAATCATCTGCCCTAGCCATAGTCTCCTCATCTTTATGGCCATTCAGGGATAATCTCCCCTTCAACTGATTTGGTTTCCCGATCCAGACTGTTTCCGTTACGTAGGGTAGAACCTGTTCGACGACATTCTCGATATGATCGTCCAGCATCGGTTCACAGGATACGCTTGTCTGGTAGCCTTCCAGTGGGCATGCTTCACTTGATTTAGCTCCTCATGTCGACATAATCATACTGGCAGACACACCGGCACCGGGATAAATCCAATCCCAGTTGATTCCAGACATTGGCCGATTCTTTACATAAAGCAACAGTGCAGTCAGAGTGTCTTCTGATCTCTCGAATCATAAAATCAAATATCTCAACCCGCTTATCCTCTGTATAGCTATATTTGCCCACTTTCGGCTTCTTTGAACCTCCAATTATCATTGGTTCAAACATAGGCATCATCCCTTCCATCATCTGCGGCAATTCGGGACCGGTAGTGAATATTGATCTGCGCATCGTGTAAAACCCTTTTTCGAATCTCAGGGTGCCCAAGGTTATCCTATCCGGCGTTACCTTCTGTAAGATCCGTGCCACAGTGTCGGCATAGGCATGCTGCCAACCATCAAAAGGTAAAACCGGGTCAATCCTGATCCGCAAGGGATAGCCAGCCTGCTGGACCTTGTGCGCTGCCTCCAGCCTATGCTCAAAGCCAGGCGCGCCAATTTCATATTTTCTGGACACATCATCGTTGTTCATGCTCCAGGTGATTATAGAATGCCCGTTGTGAGGAAGGTCAAGTATACAATCAACATTGTCACTCTTGGTAAGCAAGAAGAGATATCCGTTTCGGCTATGACCAAAAAATGGAATAAATTCCCTCATCGCTCCAGTCAAATGCTCAAGAGATAGGGAGTCTGCAAGTTCGCCACTATTGAACATGATCGGCATGGATGATTCACATATTCTATTCTGTATCTGTCTCTTGATTTCCTCATATTGGACCCTGATAGTAATGTAAGGCTGATTGGCTCTATAAGTTAACTTCAGGTAACACCAGTCGCATTGATAGAAGCATCCGTTGGACGCCAACTTGAGTCGGTCAAAGTGGGGACAGAGCATCCTGTCGTCTGGCATGGTAAACTGATCCACGGCTTGACCCGCCGGCGCAATGAAGACAACACGCTTTCCTGCTATTATCCTGTCAAGCATTCCAGACCCGCAACTTGCAAGGATTTCAGATGCTCCGACCACATCTTTTGAATTACCGCTATTGATGTACTTCACCGGCACATTGGGAGATTGTTGCAAAAAGAAGATCGTAGCCGGATCGTTCTTCACCTGACTGTGAATAATGATCTCAGCCGGTCTCCAACTGGTTGAACTATTCATGATATTCCTCGTAAGAGTATTATGTACTAAAAGCTAGCAGGGAATCTCTTGTGCAGTCGGAGATCATCAGGGTCTCCAGGTTGACGGTGTTCCGACATACTTCGATATCAGCTACCTTTCGTTCTGTTTATTATATTTACGGATTCATCAAACGTTAAAGACCTGTATTTTATGAGAGCGTCAGCGACAGCCACAACGCATTTCCAGTTCTCTTCGAGCAATATATTTGCCTCCTTGGCTAATGCATTGAAAATAGGCGCTTCCATTACCGATACTTTCCAGTTCTCTATCGGCAGACCCTGTGAAATAGCGGCACGGCAGGGAACAATAATTGCTTGCATGTCAGACTTCGCACCGAATTGCGCTTCATCGTCTATACCCCCGATGAAGATTTTTTCGGCTTCCGGTCCAGCCACAGAAGCTATCGCTTCCCGGAGGTCTAGCTTTCCTCTTATAACTTCTTCGTTCAATGATTTCGTCTTCTCCTCCGACCATACGATGCCTTCCGTGTAAGTATGAGTGACAGGTACCTTTTCACCATTCTTTATATCGAATTTGTCCTCTCTTTTTTCTCTCAAAGATACTGACTCAAACGGCAGCATTAGTAGTATGAATGTCACCACATGACCTGCTTCGTGGTATGCTTTTCGCTCACGAAGTCTTTCACTATTTTTCCCCATTTCTTACTCTTTCCTCCTTCGATGATTTTAGTGCTGGGCTCTTTGGTTTCGCGGCTTTTTTGCAACCTTACACTCTCGTACGATGGTTTTTCAACCGGTTATTACTCCACATGGATATTCATTAACCATGCCGCATCCTCTCATCTCCCTTCAACAGAACTATCCATATCGTGAGTGCATAAAGAGACACCGTTGAAGTTGTAATCAGCCCATTCCTTGGTGCCGAACTTGGGTTTATCCTTCGCTGAAATTGAAGTTGTAATTTCGGTTGTGCATGTATTCGTAATCATGATTATTCTCCTTTCTAGAAATCATTGATGAAAGACCACCCCGGCAGATGATGACTACATGGTGGCCTATCTCGAAACACTTAATCCAAGATATGTTCATATTGACGATATACTATTCCACGCGTATTACGTTGCCTATCTCGTCGACTTTGACCTTGTTAATAAAATCACAATCGCATCTGCACCAATGGTTGTTCTCATCCTGAAAGAACTCATAGACAGTTTCCCAGCCGAATTTCTTGATGTTACAGTACCTAATGAAATGTCTCATCCATACATATGAACTGTTTGTATCTTCTCGATAGCCACAACCATCTTTCATGTGTTCGTCAATGTACTCTTGGAGCTCCAACACGAATAGTCTGAAGTTGTTTTTATTCGACAAATACTCAAACGTCTTCTTTCTCTTTCTTTCTTCTGCTGTCATGCTTACGTACCTCCATAAGTTATTTATTGCATTGGTCTGTTGTGACGGCTATGCTGAGCTTCTCCTGAATCGCTTCCCTGATAATCTCGGACATGCTGATCTCTTCCTTCTCAGCGATCTCGTAGATCTGTTTGAACATACTCTCCGACAGGGTCACGGAGACAGATCTGATGTAGATCCTCTTTTTCAAGGTGACCACCTCCCTTCTTTTGTCATGTATATTACTCTCGGTGGTTCCGGATCTTCTTCTGTTACCTTCAAATAATGTAAATATTCCCAATCACAAGAAAAATATCCGTATTTTAGTCTTAACATTTCATGAGCGACATGCGGATGCATTCCTTGCAACCTGCAGAATCCATAAAAATGCTTGAGACTATCACAGCAGTCGCAAGAACGATTGAAACTACACGCCTTGGGATATTCATCCACTCGGTTTTCTGGCAATTTATCTTTTAAGTACTTATGGAGTTCAATGAGAAATGACCTTCTGAAATCACCATCTTCCGCTAACAAGGTTGCTTCATTAATGCTGATTATTGTGTTCATGTCATGCATTCTCCTAAAATAGTATTGTTCATTGATGACCAGGATTTGCTATTACTAAGTCACCTCCTTCCTGATTGGGATATGATCCTGATCTTTATTGTTTGTTACCGTGTTGAGAAAAAACTTCTCGTATGAAAAGCAGGTAAACTAATCGACGGGGAGTATGTGTGATGGAAAGAAGTAACTGTTTCTTGAATTGTAATAGTAAGCTTATTTCTCTGACCAGTTATCGGCCATCCTGACATCCACTACTACGGGTATGCTCTTCAGATATTTCGAACCTGCCTGCTCCATTACGCATGTGAGGATCGCCGCTGCCCTTTCTGCGCTTCTTTCCGGCACCTCCATGATAATTTCGTCGTGAACACATCCCACGATTTTGTAGTCGGTGTTCTCAATTTCTCTTATGAAAATGACAAGCGCTTCTTTGATGATATCTGCAGCTGTTCCTTGAATAGGGGAATTGAGGAGCTCCGTGACCTTGGGTTCATCTGACCACGTTCTTCGTCTGCCCAGGAGAGTCCTTGTATCTTTGATGCCATTCTGCTTAATGATCTGTTGCCACTCATTGACCCCCTTGTAGAAGTCAAAGTATCGTTGTATGAATCTGTACGCTTGCTCCAACGACATGGGGACCCCATATGTACTGTAAGCGTAATTCCTTAAACCCTTTGCCCCCATCCCGAAGATCAAACCAAAATTGACTGCTTTTGCTGCCTGGCGTTCTTTTGCTGTGACCTGTTCAAGGGGGATGCCTGTTATTACTGAAGCGGTCAATTTATGAAGATCCTCTCCCTTCCTGAAAGCAGCCAGCATTCTCTCGTCTTGGGTAATCTCGGCAAGGACTCGCAGTTCGATCTGGGAGTAGTCCGCAATGACCAGTTTATGATCTGGAGGGGCAATGAAGCACGCCCTGAAACTCCCTTTGGGCGTTGATTGGTAATTTGGTTTTGAACAGGAGAATCGTCCGGTAGGCGCTCCGATCTGCTCGTATCGGGGATGAACTCTTCCTGTCTCGGGGTTCAAATGGCCAAGGAGGTTATCAATAGTGGAAATCACACGGGTTATCTTTCTGTGTTCGTAGAGGGACGTGACGAGGGGATGTTCGTCGATATGCTCAAGGAGGGTTTCGTCCTTGATGTTCGTAAGGGTAACCCCCTTTACGCTGAGAGTATCAATGACCTGCTGTCGACTGTTCAGGTTGATCTCTCCCAGTTCGTTATGAAGATTATTTTCAAGTGACTCTATTCTTTTTGCAAATTTAGTCCTGCCGGCTTCCAGCCTTTTCCCGTCCAGGAGAAAACCGTTCTTCTCCATCTCCGCAGTTGCCCTGATGCATTCAAATTCGAGTCTGGCGGTCGCTGTCAGTTGAGATTCGTCGAGCTTTTTAGAAAGAGATGCTTTCATGCTGTGCAGTAGTTCTACTTCATGTCCGGAATCGTTATTGGAGATGGGATCGGCTGTAATATATCTCTGAAACAGACTCTGAAGGGAATCATCCTCTACCTTAATGCCAGCATTGATGACCTGGTCTGCAAGCTTTACATCAAAAAGGGATCCCTGAAGTGAGATACCCAGCTTATCGAGTCCCTTGATCACTGGTTTTGCATCATAGAGAACCTTTTCCGAGGGAGTCTCCAGGATCTGCTTTAGTATTCCCATCGGCTGGTTGTCTTTTAGGGCTGATGTATCGAGATGGACTGCAGGATGACTCAGGGTGGACAGGAAGAGGACCTCTATTCCGTCATGTTCGTTCCAAGTTACATAAACCCCTACCTGATTGGCATTGGTGAGTTCCTGGATATGACCCTCTGTGAGAACCGGACACGTTATCCTTCTTGCTCCAATCTCGACCTGCGAACGTTGCTCAGTCTTATCCCGAATGCCCGTGATAATCCATTTCCTGAGATTGAGTCCATTGAGGCACGCTTCTGTCGGATCTTTACCCTTGATGACTGGCCACCTGGTTGCCTGAGGGAAGTGGTCCATCCAGAACTGCCATGATGATTTTGCTCCCGCTTCATCCGAATCCAGGGACACCAAGATCTTACCTGCTTTATTCAACCTCTCGCAGAGCGCCCTGTCCGGTTTGGTATCGGATGAACCAAGGGCAATCGCTGTTACCAGATCCCAAGCTTCCTGATGGAGTAAAATGGCGTCCAGTTCACTTTCGACCAGGATAAATAGGTTGCCGTTGCTAAGGGTCATGGGGTTTAAGGAAGAACCGGGTACGATGTAGTATTTCATGCCGTCAGATGGGACATGTCTCCTGATTCTGATACGGTGTAACTGGTTGTCGTGGAAACAGGGGATCACAAGACCAGCTGGCAGCCAGAGTTTTGTGTTCTTGCCTTGCTCGTTGAATGATTCAGGTAGACCCCATGATTCCCGGTCTGCATAGTAATCCTGGGGAATCCATCCCAAACCTGCCTGCTTGACCATGTTCTGGGTCAACCCCCGTTCATTGAGCAGCCATTCCCTGACTTTGACATAATGGTTATCCCAGAGAATGGCCTGCGACCAGTTGAGAAATGCTGCTGCTTGTTGTTGCCATAGGTCAGATGGCGGGTCGTGAGGTGGTTGTGGTTCCCATCGATGTTTGGTGTGCTTCCTTGCTCTATATGAGGGATTGATACCAAGGGATTTATAGGCATCGGAGTAGGACATGTTCCGGATATGTACCAGATAGTGAACTGCCGTTCCTGCTTTCCCGCATTGCCTGCACCACCAGTTCTCTCCTTCAGGATGATTTGGCCAGGTCCTGAAGCGATCTTTTCCACCGCACATCGGGCAAGGAGATGCATACTCACCTCCGTAGGTCGAGGAAGTATACTTCGGATTGATGTTGTCCTCTTTCAGCAGATCCAGCAGACTCATGCGGTGTTTTTCCTCGTTGTGTATGATCGTGTAGGGTTGTGTAGGGTTCTGTGTAGGTTCGACCGGACACGACATGACCATAACCGGTTAATTTTATTTATATTGCTGATATTATTATATATTTGTGTATGATGTGTATGATAATATTAATTGTGAGTTAAGCTAGCGTTGTTTACATTTTCGGGGTAGTCAGACGAGGTGACAGACCTCAGAAGGAGACCCCGATGGTTATTCACAAGAACACGCGCCTGACCCCATTTCAGAGGAAGGCGATCTGC
>Ga0255347_1002748_pt1 | contig 24227 bp, 15 predicted proteins | sample wastewater_treat_2_FD_192479 | JGI IMG/M metagenome (GOLD analysis project Ga0255347, IMG submission 192479) | Wastewater microbial communities from Lulu Island WWTP, Vancouver, Canada - plant24 | ecosystem: Engineered > WWTP > Wastewater > Unclassified | place: Canada: Vancouver, British...
CGAACTGGTGCCCGCTCACAACCGGGTCTGTCAGCGTGATTGTCCGCAGCATGGCAAAGTTTACAAGCCCGTTGGCCCTGTGTTCAGATGAATAGGCGTGCCCGTTAACCGAATAATATTTTTCGTATTTCTCTTTTACAATGTGCGCTGAGCCTGAGTTTGTGCAGAATGTGCGGACATTCGTCGGGAATATAAATTTGGGGTCGTAATAATCCTTCACTATGGGATAGTGCTCTTCGCGCGTTTCAACCCTTACGCCCACGTCAACAATATTGTCGCGGTAGGGCACCCCAAGCTGTTCAATAACCGACTGCAGCCATGTATAGCCGGCCCTGCCCGGGGCAAGTACAAGTTTGCCAAACCCCGCGGTGCTGCCGTCTGCAAGCTTAACCCTGCGCCTGTCGTAGTCTATGCCCGACATTTCGGTTTCGAGCTTCACGGTTACGCCCTTCTGCTCCAGGCTGTTAATAAGCCTCGCGATAAGATCCTTTGATTTGTCTGTACCCACATGAGCCTGCCTTATGTCGAGCAGTTTTACTCCAAGGTTCAGGGCGCGCTTAACATAGACTTCAATGTTGCGCTGCTGTACATATTCAGGCTGAAGGTGTGACGCGACCTCATCGAGTAATCTCTCGGCCTCATCCTGCTGCCACAGGTCTGTGGCAAAACCCACAGGGAATGTATAATTCTGCTTGCAGTCGTTCCGCAATCCGCCGGAACTGATCTTTGCCTTTTCAAGAATAAGCACCGACATGCCTGAATTTTCGGCAATATGAAAGGCTGTCCCCAGGCCCGCGGGCCCTGAGCCTATAATAATAACATCATAGTTGTCGTTCATTGTTCACCCTGCTGATTAAAACAGTAAGAGTAATTATCTGACTGTTGCATTATAATTATAAAGTGATTCTTTATTCAACAGCATTTTAAAGATAGCGTGTAAAAAAAGCTAAAAAGCAGTGTTCAGGTTATAGATCATTATGATTAAATATACTTCGTGAGAAAAAATAATGAGTTGATTTTATAGAGTATAGTGAAGTTATATTAAGAATTACTTTTTCTACAGATTCAGCAAAGCTATGTGATGCGTGCCCCTAAAATGCCCGACATCCGTGGCGGGCGAAAGGGAAAAGGCAAGAGGAATAATGAAAATGACTGAAAACGAATGGAAGACAAGAAAGACAAGGATTGATGCTCAGCTAAAAGGGTTAAATCCGGCCTGGAAAATTATTCCGTACAAAGATGGTCTTGATGTTGTTTCATTAAATCTGCACGCAGTAGAAGAATTTCCAACAGAAAATGGACCGGCTGATTATGCGCTTTTTGTTAAAGGGAAATTACTTGGTATTCTTGAAGCAAAAAGAGTAGCTGTAAATCCGCAAAATGTATTGGAACAGGCAAAGCGTTATTCCTCCGGTTGTAAAAATACTATTGGCGTCTGGAATTCTTTTAAAGTTCCTTTTTTGTATTCTTCAAATGGAACACAAATCTGGTTTGCCGATGTAAGAGAAGACAATTATTACGCGCGCGAATTATTAAACTTCCATACCCCGGATGCAATGGAGGAAATGTTTAATCGGGACATCGCTGAATCAAAACGATGGCTTAAAGAAAACCCTAATGAAATTGAAAGATTACGACCATATCAAAAAGATGCAATAAGTGCTGTCGAAAATGGTTTAATTGAAAATAAAAGAAAAATGATGCTCGCCATGGCAACAGGAACAGGTAAAACATTCACCACCGTTTGCATGATATACAGATTGATTAAATCAGGTTATGCCAGACGCGTCCTTTTTCTTGTAGACCGAAGGGCTTTAGCCGCACAGGCGTCTCAGGCATTTTCCGCCTTTATCACACCGAGCGGGAATAAATTTAATCAGGAATATGAGGTCTTTTCTCAGCGTTTTAAAAAAGAAGATTTTGAGGAAGGAGAAAAATTTGATATAGGCGTCATGCCCAATGAATACCTTAGTGCGCCAAATGCCGGGCATACCTTTGTCTATGTTTCTACTATTCAACGTATGGCCATCAATCTTTTTGGAAGAGCTGGTTCTTTTGGACAGGACGCAAACGATCCGGATATTGATGATGAAGCAGTTGAAATCACAATACCGATTCATGCCTTTGATATAATAATCGCCGATGAATGCCACAGGGGCTATACCGCAAAAGACACAAATATCTGGCGTTCGGTTCTTAATCATTTTGACGCTATAAAAGTTGGACTAACGGCAACGCCGGCTTCGCATACTGTAGCCTATTTCGGCAACCCTATTTACCGCTATACTGTTGAACAGGCTGTATTGGATGGTTTTCTCGTTGATTACCAGGCTATTAAAATTAAATCTGATGTCCGTATAAACGGCATTTTTCTTAAAGAGGGTGAAAAGGTAGGTCTTAAAAATCCTGAAACCGGAACAGAATTGATAGACGCGCTCGAAGATGAAAGGGAATTTGACTCCCAGGATGTTGAAAGAAAAATTACTTCACCGGATAGCAATAAAAAAATTTTAGAAGAAATTAAAAAATATGCTCTTAAACATGAAATAGAAACGGGCAGATTTCCGAAGACACTTATTTTTGCAGTGAACGATCTACCACATACATCTCATGCCGATCAGCTTGTGAGAATTGCCCGCGAAGTATTTGGTAAAGGCGATGAATTTGTTCAAAAAATTACCGGCAGTCCGTCTGTTGACAGACCGCTTGAAAAAATCAGGCGTTTTAGAAACCGTCCGCTACCATCAATTGTGGTAACGGTTGACATGCTTTCCACAGGCGTTGATATACCCGCACTGGAATATATTGTATTTCTGCGACCTGTTAAATCGCGTATACTCTGGACACAGATGCTTGGCCGCGGTACGCGAAAATGTGCGGATATAAACAAGGAATTCTTTACCATATTTGATTGTTTCGACGGGACATTGATTAAATATTTCAAAGATTCGACTGATTTTATTGTTGAGCTAGAATACGGAGAGACAGTAACAATTGAACGGATTATTGATAATATCTGGAATAATATTGAACGTGATTACAACACAAAGCGTTTAATCAAACGCCTTCGCCGTGTAGCAGAAACTATGAGCGCGAAGGCCCGTGAGGATTTCTCAACCTATATTCCTGATGGTGATATAACAAAGTTTGCCGACAGCCTTCGGGAAGCTTTAAGAAAACAATTTACCGAAACAATGAACATTCTTAGAAATAAAGATTTTCAAAACCTGCTTCTTAATTATGACAGAGCTAAAACACCATTTTATATAGCATATAGTAATGTGGATTCTGTAGTATCTGATTATGTATTTAAATATAATGAAACCACTCTGAAACCGGAAGACTATCTTGTCGCCTTTTCAAAGTTTGTTCACGAAAACAAATCAAAAATCGACGCTCTTGCCATTCTCTTTTCAAATCCACGTAAATGGAACACAACTGCCTTAAAAGAAATTCGTCAAGTGTTGAAAAAGAATTCTTTTGATGAAGAAAATGTGCGTAAAGCGTATGAATTGACGGGTTACAAGTCAATGGCTGATATTATCTCAATGCTTAAAAATGCTGATAATAAAAACAATCCATTGTTGACTGCTGAAGAGCGCGTTGACAGGGCAATCAAGTCTTTAACAAAAGAGCATACTTTTACCCCTGAACAGCTTCAATGGCTCAATTATATTCGGGAGCACCTTGTTGTCAACCTCGCTATTGAAAAAGACAATTTTGATCTGGTACCTGTTCTTGAAAGACACGGCGGTCTTGCGAAAGCACGAAAGATATTCGGAACCGAACTCGACAGCATTATTGAAGAAATAAATTATAGGTTGGTGGCATAAGGAGATTTCATGTCTGATATTGTAAACAAACTGTGGGGAATGTGTCATACGTTGCGTCATGACGGAATCGACTATGGTGATTATATTGAACAGCTTACATATCTGTTGTTTCTTAAGATGGCTGATGAGAAAGGTGTTGAGCTACCTGAAAACTGCGATTGGGAAACATTGAAAAGCAAAGCCGGTACGGAATTGACTGACCATTATATAGTGGTACTGCAAAAGCTCCGAAACGAAAAAGGTCTTTTGGGTGATATCTTTTCTCAGTCAATGCCTAAGTTTAATAATCCTGCAAGTCTCAAAAAAATTATTACGATGATCGATGCGGAAGAATGGTCGAGTCTCGGTGTTGATGTTAAAGCCGAAGCGTTTGAGGGACTTCTTGAAAAAGCTGCAAGCGAAGGGAAAAAGGGTGCGGGACAATACTTTACTCCGCGTGTGTTAATCGAGTCGATTGTCCGTCTTATGCAGCCTGATCCGCTTATCAATAAAGAAATGAAAATATGCGATCCTGCCTGCGGTACCGGCGGATTCCTTGTATCTTCATACGAATACCTTATTGAAAAAACAAAGGGTGCTATTCCCATTGACGAGGTAAAGCGTATAAAAGAAGCGACCTACTATGGACAGGATTTAGTTCCCCGTCCACGCCGACTGGCATTGATGAACCTTTTTTTGCATGGGCTTAAACCTGTTATCTATCTTGGTGATGCTATTTACGAACCGGATCGCGGAGAGCGATACGATGTTGTTTTAACTAATCCGCCGTTTGGTACGAAAGGTGCCGGACAAGCTCCGACACGGGACGACTTTACAATATCGACGAGCAACAAACAACTCAACTTTCTGCAACACGTTTTGACAATTCTTAAAAAAGGCGGACGAGCAGCTATCGTATTGCCGGATAACTGTCTTTTTGAAGATATAGCCGGTGAAGTGTTTAAAATTGTTATGGAAGACTGCAACGTGCACACGATTTTACGACTGCCACGAGGCACGTTCGTTCCGTATGCCAACGCTCAAGCGAATGTTGTTTTTTTACAAAAAGGAATATCGACAGAAAAAGTGTGGATTTATGACTGCCGTACGAATATCTCCAGCCGTACAAAAAAAGATCGTCCGCTTACTGCTGAACTGTTTGCAGATTTTGAAAAGTGTTATGGCAAAGATCCTAACGGAACGAGCAAGAGAACTGACCAGGGAGAAGAAGGACGTTTCCGAGCGTTTACTATTGATGAAATCAAAGAACGGAATTATAAACTGGATATCAAATGGTTAAAAGATGACTCGCTTGACGACCCTAACGATTTACCGGAACCGATTGATTTGATTGCCGAAGCAGTGAGTGAACTGGAAGAAGTTATGGATGAGCTGAATGAGATTGCTGAAATGTTGGGGAAAGAGTAATGAGTAAAAATTTTCCTGAGCATTGGGTTGAATGTAAGTTTGGAGATGTAATTCAAATAAAAAATGGCTATGCTTTTAAAACTAAAGATTTCAATAAAACAGGTGGTGTTCCTGTTATAAAACAGACACAGCTTGCAGGTGAAAAAGTTGATTTATCAAAATGTGTTTATGTTGATAAATCATTTTTAAAAAGTAAAAGTGATTTCATTTTGAAAAAGGGTGATGTTTTGCTTGCCATGTCTGGTTCTTTAGGAAAGTATTGTGTTTATGATTTGGATGAACCGGCATTACAAAATCAACGAACTGGTAAAATCGAACCAATTTCAATAAAGCACTTGAATAAAAGATATTATTGGCATTATCTCAACACACTTGAAACTTTATTAAAAGAAAAAGGTAAAGGTTTAGGTGTAAGCAATGTTAGTCCCAGCGATATTGAAAATTTGCCTTTTCCTCTCCCACCACTGAACGAACAAAAACGCATTGTTGAAAAGTTAGATACCATTCTGCCTAGAGTGAAAAACGCAAAGACCCGGCTTGAGAAGATTCCGGCCATACTCAAGAAATTTCGGCAGAGTGTTCTTGCCGCTGCCTGTTCGGGAAGGTTGACGGAGGATTGGAGAGAGGGGAATTCAATTAGTAACAATTATTCAGGTGAAACATCACGCGAAGAACCTTATGAATTATTAGATGATTGGCTATGGGTTGAATTAAATCATCTATCTAACGGTTTTCAATATGGAACATCATCAAAATCGGAAATCACAGGAAAAGTCCCTGTCCTAAGAATGGGGAATTTACAGAACGGTCTAATCGATTGGTCTGATTTAAAATATACAAATGATGATTCAGAAATTAAAAAATATGCTTTAAGTTATGGTGATGTGCTTTTTAATAGAACAAATAGCCCTGACTTAGTAGGAAAAACAGCTATCTTCAAAGAAGAAAGGATAGCTATTTTTGCAGGTTATTTAATACGAATTAAATATAAACTTGAGTTTATCAATTCTGATTATCTGAACTTCTGCTTAAATTCCGAAAGAGCAAAAGAATGGTGTAAACAGGTAAAAATAGATGGTGTTAGTCAATCAAACATTAATGCACAGGTACTATCTACCTTTTTAATTCCCCTCCCGCCCCTCGAAGAGCAGCACGAAATCGTCCGTCGTGTTGAAAAGCTCTTTGCCCTTGCCGATTCTCTGGAAACCAAATACAAAAAAGCCTTCGCGCGGGTGGAGAAAATCGAACAGGCTATTCTTGCTAAGGCCTTTCGCGGTGAGTTGGTTGAGCCGAACCCGAATGATGAACCGGCAGAAGAACTGCTCAAGCGAATATTAGAGGAGAAGGCTAAACTGGATGGCGGGAAGAAATCGAAAAAACCTAAGGTGATTAAAAAATAAAAACGGTTTTTATCAAGAATTAAGGCATAATTACCGGTTTTTTTTTATATTTGACATTGATCTGAGTATTATAATAATTATGACCATGAAACATAATATTGCTGTTGTTGACCAGTCAGGTAAAATTTCAGGTGTTCTTCTTTCAGTTGCTGCTGAGCTGGACGCGGCTGTTCACGCTTTCGGTTCTGCCGATGAATTTGCCGGGGCTGTTGATCATAAAATGCAGGCTAGCGATGACCCGGCTATGGTGATTATCTGCATTGTTCATTCATCGGCAGAGCACCCCGGTTTTAAACCCGCGGTAAATCTCGCGGAACAGATGAAGGAACATCCTACGCTTTCGTCAATACCGGTTTTTGTTATAGGGCCTGACCGCGCGGAACTTATGGCCGGATTCACAGATGCCTGTTCAAGGTACATATCCTTTCCAGTAAGAAGAAGCGAACTTAAAGAGATTCTGAACGCCTCTCTAAGCAATGTTCAGGAACAGGCTGAATACCCGTCCAATGAACCCGACACTCCTGCTGAATCTTTTGCCGCGGCAGACTCTAATCCCGGCCATAAACCTGCTGAATCCGGCAAAACAGCTAATCCCGGCCGTAAGGTTTTACCAGCCATTGATAAACCCGCTGCCCTAAGTAAAGGCAAAAATAAGGCTCCCGCATCTCGCGCTAAAAAGAAAAAGGCTGCTGCGGCAGCTCCCGCTCCGCGTAAAAAATCTGCCGCGGGCAAAAAGAGGAACTTAAACCGGTTATTCAGGCTTACCATGCCCGAAAAACGCAGGGCCACAAAGATTTTTGCTGATATCAGCGGGCTTAACGCGGGAGAAGTTGTTCAGCAGTCCATTAAGGCGCAACTCCATATAATTTCGGGCGACCTTGATAAAGCTGACAAAATAATCAACTCGCCCGGAGGTTTGGCTGACCGGGAGGTCTCTCTGCCATTCGATTCAAGGTTTTATTTCAGGGCGAAGGCTATGTATAATCTTGCACTGGCGGAGAATGAAAGCATTGAACGCGTTAAACGCGACTTCGTAGAAAAGGCGCTCAGCGCCTGCAGGGAGTCAATTAAGGCCGCGGCCAGACTAAGGCCCTATTACGCGGATTCCCTTACACTCTGCGGCACATGTTACTGGGCCGCGGGTAAATACAGAAAAGCCCTTAAATTCTGGGGCAGGGCTGTTGCCGAATCAGAAAAACTCGGTATATTAAGCGACCTGGCGCGCGCCTATCTCGCGGCGGCCGGACATTTTCTTGTATCAGAAAAAGTTCCAGAAAAAGACTTTATAAAATTTATAAAACTTACTCCGGCCGAATGTATTGACAGGGCGGAATCGATCTTCCGTGACATGGATCTTGCGTACGATCTGGAACAGCTTGAAGCCCTGAAGCGCAGCCTGAGCTGATGAGCCCCGGAGTTTATGACAGCTATGTGATAAAATAAAAAAGCTCTGATATAATCAGAGCTTTAATGTCGGGGCGAAAGGATTTGAACCTTCGACCACCTGAACCCCATTCAGGTACGCTACCGGACTGCGCCACGCCCCGCACTGAAGGCAATTAAAACAATACGCCGGAACTTGTAAAGGAAAAATATTATACTCCTTAAAAAAGTTCGCTTTGAAAAGCGCCGGTTCATTTTATGCGAAATATTCTGCGAACTGTCTGTAATTAAAGAGGGCCAGGTTGCCCAGTGAGAACAGATAAAGGGCAGTGTCCGCGCATAAGACTCCCTGGCCCGCGCAGGTTACGAGGCCGCCGGCAACGGCAAAGTATACCGCAGAAAACACCGGCAGCAGCAGAACCGCGAAACCGGCCAGTACTCCCGGATTTTTTTTTATATATTCTCTCTTTTTTTCCCATGAGTTAATCAGCATCGCGGATCCTGTGTTATCCTGTTTTTCTTCATCATACCAGGGATGGAAAAGCGCGGCTGCCATAATAGAAAAAATAAGGCCGCTTAATGATACGGACGCGTTAACGGTCATTATCCTGAACAGGGCGCCTGTTCCATGGAAGATCAGATACAGCGCATGGTTCAGAACTACAGGGACAAAGAGCATGACGGCTCTGCGGGTGTTCCGGGGAAAAGACTCATAAATGAGGACGAATCCCCCCAGAAGAAAAAGCAGCAGGCCGAGACCGGCAAACCATGATGTCCAGTTGAGCCCCGGGGGCATCTCTATTGTGTCATGCAGCGCTATAAGCAGCACGCCAGGCAGCAGTAGATACACTACCATATATGCTGACATCATGATTCTGTTAAGGGTTGATCGTTTTTCTTTCATTTTTACTCCGGATGTGAAACTGAAATTAAAATTTGAAATGGGACTCTACTAATTTATCCTTTTATTGTTCACTTTTCCAGATTTTCCGGAATGAGCCGGAAAGTTTAAGCCCGGCGCGGCGTGCCCGCTTCATTCTGATAGTTTCCTGTTTTTCAGGAAACTGTTAAATGAAAATGCCTGTAGATTTTTTCAGCTTTAGCCCTGCCCAGTCCGGGAACTGCCACGAGCTCCTCTACCGTGGCCGATTTTACCGCGTCGACCGATTTAAAGTGCTTAAGAAGCAGCAGCCTTGTCTTTTCGCCGGTATGGGGTATGGAATCGAGTTCAGAAGCGATTGTGCGTTTATCTCTGAGCTTTCTGTGATATGTTACTGCAAAGCGGTGCGCCTCATCCCTTATGTTCTGCAGAAGTCTTAGCGCCGGTGAGTTTTCAGGCAGCCGCAGCGGTTCCCCGCGCGGGTCCGTGTAGATCTCTTCAAACCTTTCAGCAAGGGATATAATTTTAAGCTCAGGGGCAAAATTTTCAGCGGCCTCTATGGCGCGCGCAAGCTGCGCGGGTCCGCCGTCTATGATAATTAGATCGGGCAGCGGAAGGTTTTCGTTCACAAGGAACTGCAGCCTTCGTGAAACCGCTTCATGGATCATCCCCGGGTCATTGGACTGTTCGTAACCGCGGATCTTATAGCGCCTGTAGCCCTTTTTATCGGGCCTTCCTGTTCTGTACTGCACCATTGACGCGACCGGGTCCGTGCCCTGAAAGTTCGATACATCAAAGCATTCCATAACTTCAGGTTCGGCCTCGAGTCCAAGAATTTCCCTGAGCGCCGCAAGCCCTGCCACCGGATTGTTCTGTTCCGAAAGCCTGCGCTCCGCGATAAGAATATCTATGTTTTTATCAATAAGGCTGATGATTGCCCTGTCCTGTTTTGACGCCGCCCCTGTAATTGCAACCTTTGCGCCCGCGAGCCCGGACAGGTGCGCGGTCATGATTTTCGCGTCGGGAACATTTACCGATGTCATTATACGGGAGGGTATTTCGCGGCCCCTGTAGTATTCCACAATGAACGCGGAGAGAACCGTAGCCTGGTCTGTGTATTCGGCATTGTCAAATATATTCACCCTGCGGCCCGTAAGCACTCCGCGCCTGAACTCAAAGAGCATTAGCAGAGCCTCGCCTCCGGTAATTTTTACAGACATGTAGTCCTGGTTAAGGCCCGAGGCTAAGTCAACCTTCTGCTTTTGTGAAACTGTCTGTATGTCAAAGATCATGTCGCGCATGGCAGCGGCCTTTTCAAATTCCATGCTCGCGGAATAACCCTTCATGCGGCTGTTAAGGTTTTCTATTACAGGTTCAATGTTCCCTTCAAGAAAACTTACAGCGTCATCTACAAGAGCCCTGTACTCCTGCTGTGAGATCTTTCCGACACATACGCCTGAGCATTTACCAATCTGGTAGTTTATGCAGGGCCTTTCGTTCTCCCTTAGCGGAATCTGCCTGCGGCATGTTTTAAGCCGGAACAGGTTGTTGATCATTATTGATGTATTCTTCGCGGCGCGGGCGTCCGTAAAGGGGCCGAAGTACCTGTCTTTGTTGCGGTTTATTCTGCGTGTATAAATCACCCGCGGGTACTCCTCATTAAGCGTGACAGCTATGTAGGGGTAACGCTTGTCATCCTTGAGCCTGATGTTGAATTTGGGTTTGTGTTTTTTTATAAGGGTGTTTTCAAGAAGGAGCGCCTCTATTTCGGAATCCGTGACAATGTATTCTATATCGCGTATATTTTTAACAAGCACGGTTGTTTTTGGGTCATGGCCTTTTTTGTTAAAATAGGACATTACCCTTTTTTTGAGCGAGTTGGCCTTGCCGATGTAGATAATTTTTCCGCCGGAATCGAGCATCTGGTAGACGCCCGGTTCATCGGGCAGGCTTGAGAGTATCTGCGCAATTTTCTGATCTTCTGTCATGTGCCTGAGTATAGCAGAGCTCCGCAGGGTTTCAATTGTTTATCATAAAATACGGGTTTTTTTTGATGAATATTTTGGCTCTTAGGATTGTCGGGCGTCCCCTTCGCCTGGAATTCAGGTATTGTCGCAGCCTGGAGTCTTCGCCCCCGGCGGTCATCCCGGCCGTAGTGCCGGGATCTTAATGTTACGCCTGAACTTAACGCCCCCGGCTGAAGAAACTTTTTTCATGCTCATTAACTACTGCCAGCCACATTCAAACGCTTATTCGGCCTCCTGCCTGCGTTTGAAACTAAAACATCCTGTTTGTCGCCCAAAGAGGGTTTATGAACTCGACCAGTAGTCCTGATCATGTCTTTGGTATTTCTTGTTCGAATTTTTATGCATTCTATGTCCCTCCATCTTTTGAAGCGAACTATAACATTTAACTTGATTTATTTCAAGATGGGGTTAATTTGACGGTTACATTACCTTTAGACCAGCCTCTCATCGCGCGGTGAGACACATCTACAATAGTAGAAATTTGTAATCACCTTTAGACAGTAAAACCTGCGCGTCAGCGTCAGATCTACAATAGTAGAAATTTGTAATCACCTTTAGACGATTACAGTAGCCATTAGAACGCCTCGATCTACAATAGTAGAAATTTGTAATCACCTTTAGACAGAACGGACAGGAAATAACCATTTCAAGATCTACAATAGTAGAAATTTGTAATCACCTTTAGACATTACGGAAAGACGGAACGTCCACTTTATCTACAATAGTAGAAATTTGTAATCACCTTTAGACAATCACAAACCCGGTGCTTACATCCGGATCTACAATAGTAGAAATTTGTAATCACCTTTAGACCTCCCATGCGTCTGGAAGAAGAAGTGCGATCTACAATAGTAGAAATTTGTAATCACCTTTAGACATCGGCAATGATAGCAATTGCAGACAGATCTACAATAGTAGAAATTTGTAATCACCTTTAGACTTATAGATAAATATGAACGTCAAAACAATCTACAATAGTAGAAATTTGTAATCACCTTTAGACGACATAATGTTTGACCTATCCTTCGAAAATCTACAATAGTAGAAATTTGTAATCACCTTTAGACCCTTGTTCCGACATTTTCAAATTAATGTCAATATATAAAGCAGTTTTCCGTTTGGTTTTCAAGGAGTTTTTAGACATATTAATATTTATGTTGATATTAGCAACTCATTTTTTTAATTTAGACAGAGGTTTGTATCTAAGACAAAATAATAAATTTTTTATCATCGTTAGCGGCATATCCAAAACATGTCTTTTTGCATTGTTCACTCAAATCAAAAATTATCACACTGTCATTTTCTCCAAAAGATTTTTCAAAATTATTCTCTATCTCCTTTTTTATATTTAAAAGAATTCTCCTGCTATTTCTAATTTCAAATACCGAATATTGAAGTCTGTGACCGAATTTCGAAAGAAACTTCGAAAAACGATTTCTTAACTTGTCGTTACTTATGTCATAGCTTATTATCAGCATATTTTATTCCATAAGCCTGAAAACAGGATATTCTTTTATAGGTTTATCCTTCATAAAAGCCCTGTAATAATCACGGACATAGAGAAAGATGTCATCTTTTCTTTCCAATAGAGGCTCCATAAGCCAGGAAATATATGGAACTGAATTTTTCCCATACAATCTGTACTGTCCTTGTATTATGTCAAAATCCTTTTCATGGCATTGATGGAGATGAAGTGCTTTGAGTATCCTCTCGTCAATCAGGGGTCTGAAAGGTTCAACGATATCGCATACTAATGATTTTCTTTGATAAAATTGACGATGATAAACTCCATGATATTTATCAAACCCATAAAGATCCAGCATTGCGTCGATTAAATTAAATAGCAAGGTATATCCGATATCCATAAGACAGTTAATCATGTCATGTTTTACTCTCGGTTTCCTTGCAATCCATTTATATTCAAAAAAGACCGCATTAAAGTATATACGTGCTGCCGATCCCTCCACGCCAAGGATTCTTTTTAGATCAGATTTATCTGGCACCATGTCTGTGATATGTTGCTCAAGCAGCTCAATCGCCTTTTTTGTCTCATCGGTTTTCTGTCTTGTTTTTTTCAACAAGGATAACTGATTATGAATTTTATTATCAACGAGATGAGATGCTATTTCAAGACCTTCATATTCATATTGTTTTTTTCTAAGAAGTACATTTCCTTCTACACCTGCTGAAAGCATAGCATAAACTCGAAGTGATGTCGTCATAAACACAATCGAAAATCCGAATTTTTTGGATCTTTGAATCAGTCCACTTGTTATAGTGACATGTCCTATTATAAAAAGAGAAAAAAGAAGATAGCAAGTAGAGTGATGGATTATTTTGCCATCACTATCGGTAAGAATGATATTGTCGTTTTTAAAACTGAATTTTTCGCCTTTATTGATGAAAGCACATATTATCTGTTTTTCCTTGAAGTCCTTTGGGCTCATCATATCAATGACCTGTCACAGAGAGTTTCGTAAATACAGAACTGACATTTTTGCCAGTTAGAAGGAGTATAATCATCTATATTGAATGCATTTATATCACCAATGAGTTTTTCGAATTTCTTTTTCATTTCAATATCTTCATCGGGAAGTTTAAGTTTATAGACTTTGTTGTCATCCATACTATAAAACCTGATAGAAGTAACCTTATATCCCATCTCCTTCAATCCGTAATATTGGGAATAGAGCTGAAATACATATCCATCATATATCCTGGTTATATGCTTTTTCCTCTCTGTCAGAACACCTGTGTCGATATTGAATATATCGATCTTACCGCAAAGATTATATTTTGATATAAATATATCATGGCCCTGAAGTATATTTTTCCTTGTTGAGTATTTCTTTTCATCGATCGTCTTATGTGCCGCTTTTCCTTCTATCTGGGGTAATTCTTGATATAGCCTGTCCGATATTCCTCCATACAACTGGTGATAATATATCGACAGTGGACAAAAAATAAAATCATTGAGAAATGATATCGGCAGATAACTCTCCATTGTCTTTATCCATTTCTCTGCACAAAGCGGAGCCAATCCTTATTGCTTATTGATAGATCTATTTTCTTCATGTCTTCAGCTTCCTTTATTCGTTCCTCAATAAGGAAAAGTCCCTTTCTGGCGATGTTGTATGCTCCGTTTGCATCCGCGTTGTCTGGAAGCCCAGGACCGGCTTTTCTGCTATCAAAGAATTTGCCGTTTTTGTCCGGCACTGGTGATAGGATATAATCCGTGTCGCTTCCAGTGATGCTGTTCCTCAGCTGTACGGTCATTCTGAAAAGATATAGCAGTCTTTCAAAAAAATCCTTATCTTCCTGTTCAAGTACCTGGGTCCTTATATCCTTATCAATATCAATTCTGCCCATAAAGAGTTTTTTAAATTCTTCGGTCAGATCGATTTCTCTACTGTCCCACTGGGATTTTTTCTCCTGATTTCGGAAACTCTCCAAACGCGTACCATTTGTGCAGATGACCCATTCAGCTCTTGTCCCTTCGGCTTTTCCGCTGAATTTGGAATAATCATCCACCTCGAATTCAAAAAAATTTTCTTTTTTGTTAAAAGTTATCGATTTAAATTTCTCGAAAAACTTTTTTGTCTCGTCGATATTTTTATATGATGTATCGAAAAAATTTACAAAACCAGTGACCGAGTCTATTTTGCTGGTGTTCCAGGCCGGGACATAGAAAAGAAACCCGCTCTGTTTTCCCATCTTCTGAAAGCTTTCAAATTTGTTTGATAGCTGATATGCCTTAAGAATCCCGCCCTCTTTGGTCGGATCTGTTTTTTTGTCTGCCAGGTAGTTAAGTTTATCTATAAGCATTTTTTCAAATTTCTGATAAATCTGTTTTTCAACTTTCTGCCTGCTGCGTTTGAAACCCGTATTGAGGTCTTCAAGCACAATGATGGCCTTATATTCAATCATGAGCCGGGTTATCTTGTGAATCACCTGGCTGAGATAGCCTTCCTTCAGTTCCTTAATGGTCTTAATCGTCTTCCAGTCTTTTCGCGCTTGATCCCTTTCAGATTCTCTTGAATCAAGAAGTCCACGGTAGTCTGTCTTATATTTATTGTCCTTGTATTCGTTTACAATATCATTAAGAGAGAACTGTTTTTTTATATTTCCTTTTTCATCAATTAATGAAACATAGATGAGATGTCTCTCTCCACGGTCTATTCCAATTATATAGATGTTCTGACTGTTCTTCAGAAAACTATTTACCATTTCATTTATGTTACCTGGAGCGTCCGCTTTAAAGTTGAGTGTTATCGGCACATGAAATTGGTACTGGTCGACAGTGAATCGCCTGTCCTTTATAATATCGTAATTAAACGTGCTTTTCTTCTTGTTATTGGATTTATTCTTATTTGCTATCGCATTGTTGGACGGATGGACTATTATATCCTTTTTCTTTATGCTCGATTTGCGATAAAAAATTTCCGCTTGTCCATCCAATTTATAAACAACATCTCTAAGGTTAAGTGGATCAAAAAGCATCTTCCAGTAGAGGGTATGCATATTGGGGGTACCTGTGCTATATGACGAAAAATCTTTATTATATATCTGAAAAAGATACAGTTTTCCTTCTAAAACCAGCTGTCTTATATATTTTTCCGAAATAGTTCTAAAGGTGACCTTGTATATGAGCTTATTGACTTCATTATAGAATTTGTCTACACGATCAAATTTAGATATAGGATTGAGCGACGAATAGTCATGTATTGATGTGCTTTTATAACTATATAAAAAGTCCATACAAAACATTATCCATTTTTTTACAGCTGCCTTATATCCGGCTTCATCTCCAGTCTGCCTGAAATATTCTATCTGAAATTTCTTTTTTCCCCCTTTATCCAATGGATTGTTAAGGTCGTATATATCCTTGGAAATAACCAACGGTTTGTTGAATTTTTCGTCATTTAATATATAATCACTGGTTTCTGTCTGGAAATGATTTTTAACACTATTAAGCTGTGTGCTGCATTTCGGAATCATCGTTGTGATGTCTTTGAAAAATTTATATTCCATCTTCTCAAATGAATTAAGCTCTTCGTGCTGTGGAATATTATCATCCTCGAAAATTTTGCTATCCATCTTGTCAATTATACCAAGGTAATAAAGCCCATTTTTTCGCAGTATCACTCCTATATTGGCAGTCTCCTTGTCCTTGTCCCAGCCATCCAGAAGTGTTGGACTCTCAAAGTTCAGTTTAAATTTTTCAGTTGAATATGGTTTTCGGGTGATGTAATTACGCACCTTGTTGTAGAATGGAGTCAGCTCGTTAAGAGACTCCCACAGCTTTGAAATTTCGCTATAGAACACTTCATCCTTGTTTGCTTCGTTTCCTTTTCCAAGCAGGGGCTTAATAAACAATTGTAAAGCTTTGATAGAATCGAGCAGGTTTTTAATCTTAGTTATATCTGTATCAGATTGTGATAGTCTTCGATCTTGAGGGTATTCCGCGGTAAACATCTCTTTGAGTTCATCATACGAATCTTCGATTTGAGAAAAGAGATCTTTTTTTAAGTTTTCATCTTCTGATGCGCTCTCAAAATATTCTGCTATATTAACACTGGCATAAGGTTCATCTAATCTTTGCAAACATCTATTGATGTGACCTATTGAAAAACTATCAAAAGATTTCAGATATTTAGATTTTCGTTCGGAATATTTTTCAAAACTTTCTTTTTTCTTCCTGGGATTGTTAGACTCAAAATCTTTTCCAATCGCTTCCCTAATGATAGAGTAATTACCAAATATTTTATTTGATATTTCACCTAACGACATGTCATTTCTTATATAAATTCTGTCCAGATCGTAATTGGAAATATTTTTTAAAAGATGTTTTAATGAGATTTCCTTATCTTCATTATTATCTATAATTGGCATTTTTTCATTACAAAAAGATTCTATACTCTTAATAACATTATTATCATCCCACTCTTCAAACTCTTCCTGACGCCATGAATAATGTTCCCTTTCACTCAATATTTGCTTATAAAGCGGCTTAAATTTAGGGAGCTTTATGCTTTTTTCTTTCTGTTTCTGGTTATATAAGTTAATATGTTCGTTCAACCCTTGAATTCTGGTTCCGTCATCAAGTGTTTTACCGCCAATTAAAGTATTGTAAATATCAATCCGGCTTTGAACCAATACCTTGTTATAATAATCAATTGTGAATATTTTATCTATTGATTTGATTTTGAGATCTGAAATCAGCTTTCCACAGAGTTCTTTAAGATTTTTGCCCAATTCAGTTTTTTGTATCTGGTTATATATGACCATGTTATCAATAAACTTGGGCAGATTCTCATTTATGAGACGATAGGCAATCGCGGTTGATTTGCGCTCATCCGTGTACATGTTTTTCCTATTCTCGTGAAAACCAGTAAAATAAGTCGTAAAGTTTTTGAAATCTTCTATGATAGCTCTGTCTTCCTCGCTATCAACGAACTCTGGCAAGTCTTCTTTTATTAGTTGACTTGAAAATAGCCTCTTGTATCCCTCTCCAGCAAATTGTTTTACAATCTGTTTTCGAAGAGTTTCGCTTTTCTTTTCAAGATCATTCTTTCGTTTAGGGTTTTCATTGCTCTGGTAGCATTCCAAATATTCATTCAACCCGTTAAGCGTTAGATTTTTAAGTGATTCCTCTATAAAAAATTTATGCTTTTTATCGATTATCTCCTTGGCTCTTTTATATTTTTTTTCTAGAGCTTCATCCTGTTTAATCAGACCCTTTGATTCTATATTTTTTGATGTCTCCCATTGTGGAATAAGTTTGAAGCGCAATGTTTTTGATAATTTATAAAGCCCAATAAAATCATTGAATTTGATCTGATTTTTCATGTTAAGCTCCTTGAAGTTTTATCTCCTAACATCAGTTAGTGTAACATTAATTTTGAAATTTACATAAATTCAATTAGTATTACTATTCATTATCTATCTTGAACCCATTTAAATGTACATTGAAGAGCAGATTTAAATATTTAAAGAATGACTCCATTTATTACTATATAAAGCATGCTAACAATTTAACTATAAACATACGACAAATAATATCATATATTTATGTTTAGTAATAAAAAATTCCATAATTTATTTAATAGTATTGATCAACAGGCTTTTTAAAGTGTAGCCTTTCTTGTTTCAAAAGCATCAATTCCTCTCAAAATTCAACGTTAGCTATACGTATCTGCAATAACACTTCATGTTGTGTAAGTACCAAATTAACCCCGTACATGAATCAGCTAGCAAGCTTGATCATTTCAGGTGTAATTTTATCAGGCAGCAAAACCCGCAGTTGTTCTTTTGAGGAAGCAACCGGAATCCGGTCAAAAATATAGCGCAGATATCTGTTTGGCTCAAGTGCATTGGCTTTGGCGGATTCAATAAGGCTATAGAGTACGGCACCTGACTAAGCGCTGCGCGGCATATTTGAGAACAATCAGTTTTTGCTCTGCTCCATTGTTTTTTTAAATTCCCGCCAGATAAATCCGTTCGCTTTATAGGCTTTAATGCGCTGCCCTGTTCTTTGAATAGCATAGCATACTGATTTCATAGTTCATCGACAACGTAGATTAATGTATTAGAAGAAGTAAATGCCGCAACGTTAATGGAGCGGCCAGGACGGCCGCGACAATGGCTGAATCCCGCACGAGGCGAGGTAACTTATATGAATGAAAAGGATAAAATTAAGAATCAGATATTGTCAGAGATGTCAGCCAAGATCGGCTTCGGACTGATAACTCTCTGCAACAACCCAGTCTTTATCGTATTTATCCAAAACGATGAAGTTATTTGTTTCAACGATAGGTTTGTAATTAGTCATATATGCTCCTATTATACATTATATTTTAACCACAGATTAACACAAATGCACACGGATATAAATACCATTTCATGCCGTTTCAATTGCATCATCGCTCAGTAAAAAATCTAAAAGCGATAACAAGCGATATCCATTCCCCAAATTAGAAAACGGTGTTCTATCCATCGTAATAAGAATTTTTTTATATCCGTCGTCCAAACCCCGAAACGAAGATAATTCCCGCTCTTTCACTTCCGGATTTTCAATAGTAAGACTGACTTGAATATAATTCTTTCTCCCGTCCATATCTCCGGCAACGAAATCGATTTCTTCATCCCTATTTTTGCCTATATCTACCGCATATCCGCGTCGCAGTAGTTCGACATACACAATATTTTCAATCGTTCGTGATATTTCAAGTTGACGATACTGAATGAGTGCATTGCGAAGTCCCATATCACAAGCATAATATTTTTGCTGTGTTTTAAGATATACTCTTCCTTTAATGTCGTAGCGATTGACTTTATAAAAAAGAAACGCATCCGTAATATGTTGCAGATAGCGAGTGACCGTTTCATTATCAATCGTCTTGTATCCGCTGCTTTTCAGCGTGTTTGCGATTTTGTTTGATGAAACAGTAGAGCCGATTGAAGAGCAAAGCACCTGAATGACTGCCCGAAACAGACTCTCATCACGAATATCATAGCGGTCAATCATATCCCGGGTTATGACGGTGTTTGCCACCATATCGAGATAGTCCCGTTTACTGTGTACATCAGACTCGGTAACTGCGTACGGAAGCGATCCGAAGAACATATATTCATCTAAAGCTTCCCGTTTATCTCCACCATGAAACGAATAAAACTCCTGAAAAGAAAGTGGAAAGCACTTTATTTCGATACCTCTTCCGCGAAAAATCGTATTGATATCACTTGATAAAAGTTTGGAATTCGAACCGGTGACATAGATGTCAGTATTATATTCACTGCGAATTTCGTTCAGCACTTCTTCAAAACCGTCAACCATTTGTATTTCATCCAAAAAAAGGTAATACTTTTTCTCATCGGTAAATTGGCTAAGCAGATACGAATACAACTTGTCGGAATCACGCAAGCTTTCCCACTTTTTCATATCAAAAGCTATTTTTATGATATGGTCACCTTGTACGCCATCATCGAGCAGATGTTGATAAAACAAATCGTTTAACAGCACAGATTTCCCGGAACGCCTGACACCGGTAATTATTTTAACTAAATCTTTGTGCCTGTAACGAATGAGTGTGTCGAGCAGTCTTTTTCGTTGAATCAGCATATTATTACCTCGAAAACAGTATAAACGCAAAACTTTTATTTTTCAAGAGTTTTGCGTTTATCGGCGGTTATCTCCTTTGGAAAGCTCAACAGTAAATCCTTGTAATATTCATACTGCTTTTGTCGAGCTGTAAGCTCGGCTGTAAGCTCGGCTGTAAGCTCGGCTGTAAGCTCGGCTGTAAGCTCGGCTGTAAGCTCGGTAAAAATATCTAGAATACGAACAATTTCAGACTGGATTTCGAGAGACGGAATGGGAACATGTTTATTTGCAAAGTTGCTAATCCATTGACGCTTATGGTCATTGCTACTTTGTTCATCTGGTAAGGTATTAAGCCAATAATATACATATTTCAATAACACCAATGATTCATCTTTTGAAGTAATCATCTTCATTGCAGAGGATTTAGCTTTGAAATCAAAATCAACCCATTTATTAGCGGTGGTAAAATCATCAAAGATTATGACAGGGTTTTTAGATGCCTCATAAATTCCATCTGTTTCAGCGGTATAGCCAAGAATGAATGTCTTTCCTGCGGTTAATACCGGAATAGAATAGTTGTCATTATATAATGTTGATTTAACAAGATATTTTGTGGGCTGTTCATAATCAACAACATCCCCCAGAGACTTCCACTCAACTTCAACTCCGTCCAGCAGCTTTTCCATAAATTTGTGTTTATCTGCGTTCATCCGTGGTTTCATCCTTCAATCTCCGCAACAATCGCATCAATGAAATAAAGCTTATCATCATTAAGTAATTTCTTTACTTTGATGACATTCTCAAGAGATAACTTTGTTATAAACAACTAAGTTAAGATAATCAATAACTTTTTGATGCAAAAGTCCGCGTAAATCGCCGCATTCAAACGCTTATCCGGCCTCCTGCCTGCGTTTGAAACTAAAACATCCTGTTTGTCGCCCGAGAGGGGCTTAAAATTTTTATAGAGTTATAATAGTAAAACCAGTTCTATAATTGAAAGAATTAAATATTATTGACCCTCGGAAAGGGCTCTGACCCCGGGAAACTGAAAAAAAGTAACCGGGCACAACCCTTTTTTACAGTTTATTGACAGCAGATTGATGCATTAGAAAAAAATTTTGGCCGCAACGTTAATGGAGCGGCCAGGACGGCCGCGACAATGGCTGAATCCCGCACGAGGCGAGGACTCAGCCCTGTAGAAGTTAAGGTGACAGCAACAATGTCCACAAGTATATGACAAAGCAGATTAATGCAAAGTCAAGGCAACATTATACTTAAAGGAAGCCGCGCTGGCGTATGAAGCGATAGCCCCTGCGGCGCTTGAGCAGCGCCGTTTCTTCCGTCAGCTTCTTTGGGCGAGCAAAGAAGCGGACAAAAACCCCCGCGGTATGGCATACCGCACAACACATCGACAGGCGTACAGCCTGCCCGAGTGCATGAGACGGTGATAAGCGAAGGGGACGCCCAACTTCCCGATGAGCCATAAAATTATAAAAAATTTATAAAACCCCTTTCGGGGGTGGCAGAATGAAGTAAATTAATTACGGCAGGTAAATTCTGCCGGGGCCTAAAAAACATTTTTAAAAACCAACTACTCTCACAACACCGTATTTTCAAGCAGCGGTATTTTTACACTTTCAGGCACCCCTTCAAGCTGATCCGCGAATTCACCGGCTGTACTGAAAGGCCGTGCCAGTACTATGCGCGATCCCCTGCCGCGGCCTATGCCGGGTATGGTTTCAAATGACCCTGATGGCACGGTGTTCGGATTAAAGGGCAGAGCCAGTCCCGAAAGTGAACGTTCCCTGTGGCCTGTAATAATCACATCGCTAAACAATCTTCCGGTTTCACCCGCCACCTTTACTGTTATCGAATAGCTGGCAATCTGTTTGCCCCGCGAGTAGCCGTCGCGGTAATCGAGCATAAGGTTTTTTCGCAGAATAGTCCCAGCCGGATAGATAAGTTTAAGCATGCTCCTGTCTATTTCGTCGCGGATTTTTCCTTTGTAATACTCAAAGCGTTTAAGCAGCGCGGCTGAGGTTCTGCCGCTTTCATTATAAAGAGCGGTGCCGGGGTAGGGCTGAAGTCTGCGGATATTGATCCTTTTAACCATAAGCCCTTCGTCTGCTATTCCGCGAAGGGCCTCGTAGTTAATTTTAAATGTGTCCGCGGTTTCACCGCGAAGCCCCTGGATAAGGTTTATTCCAGGCAAAAGTACGGGGATGCCGTTTCTTCGGCTGCCGCAGATTTCATTCACCATGCGCAGGGCAAAGAGTGCCTCTTCCATGTTCACTTTCAGGTTATTCTTTGCATAGACTCTCTGGTCAAAGGATTCTATGCCGAAGGCGAGGGTGTCGCCCTCTGTGACAGCAGACGCGATGGAATGGAGTATTTTCGCGGAATGATCCGGCCAGTTCGCGATGGAACCGGGGTTGCAGTTGTCCACATTAAGTACCTCGATGGCGCCGCCTGTACGCAGCCTGCCCAGTTCAGAGAAGAGTTCCGCCACGGCTGAAGGTTCGGGTTCGGGAAAACCCTGTCTGTACGCACCGAGGCTGCTGCCGTACTGCATTATATCGGGCTGCCTGCCGATCCTGAACCTTGTGACTCCCTGTTTAATAAGGCTCAGGGTTTCATCAATTATGCCGCGTGTGTCCCTGAACTCCACGCCGCGCGCCAGACCCTCGGAGCAGAATGAACAGTGCTGCAGCCTCGGGCAGCCCCTGCCTGTCTCCATTTCGCAGATGATATCCGGGTACCATGGGTGGCCTTTTACAATAAAGGATCCAGCGGCCGCCCATCTGTCTATTTCAGTATATGTACGCGCGGAGTCCTCGGGCCTGCCTAACGCGTGTGTGTGCGCGTACTTCTCGGGGTCGTTCATTAAAATTACAAGGTTTTCGGCTGGCGAGAGCGCCCTGTTTACAACGCCTCCTGCTGCAATGTTAAGGCGGCTGTTCTTTTCAATGATTCTGTTTATCTCGGATAGTGTGCCTATTTTCGCGCCCAAGTATTTCCCGGGGACAGAGGCGCCGCCGATAAGTAAAACAGACTGGTAATCCCCGTCGATCACGTAATTATTCTCACGCAGGGCGTCTATGGTCTTGTAGATTATATTTATAGGATCGGTTCCGGCCTCGACAAGCGCGCCCGCGATATACCGGGGGTATGGTGAAATAAAGGGCGGTACGCCGAGACATGCGGGTTCATCAACATAGCAGTCAAGGATAAGGTATTTTTTCATAGGCCTTCTAAAACCCGGTCAAGGCTGTGCTTCATGCCGGACTCAATCTTGCGCTCAAGGGAAAGGACAAATTGTTTATTGTGGATTATCATCTCTTTAATCCTTTCGGTTTTGCCGTACCTTTCGACCAGGTCTGCTATCCTCGTTTCAATGGAGACAACGCGGTCATGCATTACGCGTTTGTCGGCATAATATACTATATCCTTTTCGTTTACAGGCGAGTCTTTGTCAAAGTCATTGTAGACAACATGGTTTTCGCATATATCCGCGATCTCGTCCTGCCCTAACTCCCTGAGCATCTCAGCGCCAGCAAGGTCATGACGCAGGCCTTTCTGTTCTATCGACCTGGTCTTTGCTATGTCGTGGAGCAGGGCGGCAGCGGCAACAAGTTCCCTGCTCACTGAGCTCCGGTCTTTCAGGTCATCAAAAATTGCCAGCGACACCCTCATTACCTGAACTGAATGGTCGATTATATTCGGGAGCATCCTGAACCTGCGCTGCAGCTCGTAGCATTCATCTTCTGTGGGGTATTTTTTGACGCCGCTCATTTTTATGTTTCCCTGATTCTCTGATTACAGTATTCACGCGCGGCAGTCAATCAGTATTTAACTGCGCGCGCAGTAAACCGCGCCGATGACAGGAAAATGTCATCGGTACTCAATGCCCCCGGCGGTATAAGCTTTTTACTATCTCATGAATGAGAGGCCTGAACTTAACGCCCCCGGCAGAGTATTCCCCTGGGTAATTCATATACTTAAACCTGCCACCCCCTGGATGGGGTTAAAACACTTGAAACGGGCACATAGGTTACACTTTTTTCAAATATTTAATCTTTCAATTATAGAATAGGTTTTACTATTATATTTCTATAAAATTTATAAACCCCTTGTGGGGGTGGCTGATAATTATTTATGCATCACGATATGTATGTCAGCCGGGGGCGAAGAGTCCAG